>LUMW01000095.1_pt1 | contig 47966 bp, 43 predicted proteins | sample 729761 | NCBI WGS metagenome assembly LUMW01 (sample SAMN03860302, study PRJNA289734) | marine metagenome | biome: seawater column; feature: ocean; material: water; isolation source: Red Sea water column Station 192 - depth 500m | place: Saudi Arabia: Red Sea | collected 2011-10-15 | depth 500 m
ATATTACTCTCTGCAATGCTTAATTTGTTTTGTACAGCTCTAGAAAATGACTCTTCAAATGCTTCTTATTCAAATTTGTAACTTTTTCAGGAAGCCCTATTTACTTATAGGATAGCCCGTCCCATAGGGTCGAACCGCAAAGAAGTAATGAATTAAAAGCGGAGAATTGTACTAAATATCTTTAGAAACAATCCTAAATTAATGAACCGGAAAACGCACCCGCCACAGAGCGGACGGGGTATCAAAAACGCGTTTGGCAAAACCAATACTTTCTTACGCCGCAAGCGGCGGGGAATTAGACTCTAAATTTGCTTTAAATTACAATTCGCTTTCTAAAAGATCAAGCTAAAATACGTAGTATAGCTACGTGTTAGACGAAATAATACTACGTTATTATGTGCAACATGGAGTTGCGCAGGAAGTTTGGGAAACGCTTGAAGCTGTTGAGGAAATACCGCGGACTGACTCAGGAGCAATTAGCAGAGCGGCTGGAGTTATCAGTGGAGATGGTGTCTTTCATGGAGCGTGGTATTCATGCTCCTTCGTTTGAAACACTGAGTCGTTTAGCTGAAGTGCTGAGTTTGCCTGTACGGGATTTGTTTGATTTTGAGAGGATTGTAGAAAAATGAATGGGGGAACTATTTAACCGTTTAGAAAGAGATACTTTATACTGAGTATATGATATTATTTATTTAATTTAGATATTAAGTCAGATTGAAGCCTAACAAAAAACAGACAATTCAGCTTATAAATTTCCACCAAATAATAGTGTTGATTCTACCAGAGACTTTGGGGGAGTAGTGAGCACGATTTCAACTCGGCGATTTGCCCTGCGGGCATCTTTTAACTCACTGCCTTTAAGTGGAGTTCCGCTTTGATCTTTGTAACTTACTTTGGGGCGTGTGTCAGCAAAGCCGACGATGGAGATTGATTTTTCAGGATATTTTAAACGGTTAATCAGCATCGTTGCAATGGTATTTGCTCTGGCGGAACTGAGTTCCCAGTTGCTGGGGAACTTTTTGCTGCGCATCGGCACATTGTCCGTGTGACCTTCCACAATCAGCAGATCAGACTTATGTTCAGGAATTTCCAGTATTTTTTTAAAAAGAGGAGAAATAGCTTTGAAAGCCCCTTTCTTGAGTACGGCATCACCTGATCGAAACAGATAATCCTGAGGCAATGAAACGATGCAGCTGAGCTTTGTTGAACGAAGTTCATATTTATTGAACTGTTTCTTATTATCCTTCAAAAACTGCTCCAGTCCGCCGCAGTTTTTAGGCTGAGTGGACAATGTGGTAAGCAGCACAAAAAAGCAGAACAGTAATGTCATCAAATCGGCGAAAGTGGTTATCCAGCCGCCTTCAGAGCTTCCTCCTCGACTCATGCTATAATCCTAATCCTCCTCCCATCGCGGCCTGTTCCTCCTTAATAACTTTCTTTCTCAGCTTTGGAGGAAGATATATCACCAGGTCTTTCGCGGCAGTTTCAGCAAGCTCTCTGCGCTTCAGGTAGAGCAGTCCTTCACGAATCATTTCCAGAAGCAATACCTGCGACTCCTTAAGCTGAAAACGCTTGGAGGCGATTGGCAGAAAAATCAGCTGCGAGATCAATACGCCATAAAGCGTTGTAATAAGCGCAACTGCCATTCCTCCCATCAGGCCTGCGATATCTGCTCCGCCCTCACCGCCAACGCTTCCCAGCATCAGGATCAGGCCAACCACTGTACCAATCATTCCAAAAGCTGGTGCTGCGCGTCCCATGAATTCCAGCATGTCAATTTCTTCAAATGAGCGGTAGTTGTACATTTCGATTTCGGAGCGTACAATTTCCTCAATCATCTCTTCTGTTACCAGGTCAACAGCAATAAAATCCTGCAGCCAGGTTTGCAAGTCTGTATTTTTAACAGCACTTATTTCTTCATCTGTAATCAATTCCTTGTTAGCGCGTTTTTCACAGAAACCGATTATTGTATGATAAACTTCGAGAAAGTCCTTGTCTGCTTTCCCTTTCAAAAATGCTTTTGCAATGAACACAATCGCCCGCATTGCATCACCAAAGCGAAAGGCGATTAATGTTGCCGCGTATGATCCGCCAAGTACTATTAACAGAGATTTCAAATCAGCGAATCTGGAAACTGAGCCAAGCCATGAATCCTGGAACTCCTTAAAACCTGCTTTCAGGCCGCGCAGTTCTTCCGGAGAAGCCTGGGATGCTTTTAAGGCCTCTAGTCCCATCTCAAATTCTCGGAATTGGTACATGTAGTAATTGGAAAGGTGATCCGGCCAGATAATGCCGAAAAAGACCAGTGATATTCCAAAAATCATTCCAAGGAGTGTACCTAATTTGTCAAGCATAAAATCCTTATTATTTTTCTATTAAATTTTTTATTATAAATAATATCAGTATGTTATAGATTTACAATATTAGATTACGCAATCAATTATTCATTGATGTTTTGAATGTCAAAAAAATAGTATAATGCTGAAATCATGACAGTCTGTAGTCTGTCGGACTTCAATAACCCAGAAAGCGCTTTTGATTATTCTGTGCATTCTGTATCAATAAATTAAGAATTTCAACACATTTTCTTTTGCACTCCAGGTAACACACCGACAGAGGCAGGTAATGTCAGAGCAATCAGATTATTTTCAGTTGCTTCAGAAAAAACTTGGTTCCCAACAAGGGATACATATTTGGAGCGGCGACAGGGTTACTTCCGCTGCAGCCAAACTTTTGAACAGGAAAAGTCTGGGTGAAAAATTGATGGACAGAATTCTTCCTTTGTATGAGGTGAGCAGTGAATTGACTAAGTATTCTGGACTGCAGTCGCTCTATGAAGGACTTAATCTGCTTAATCCTCAATATTTCCGTCAGGATGAAGTACTGAGATTGCTGGGCAAATGCCATGGGCTGAGCAATCAGCAGCAGAAACAGCTTGCAGGCGCAGTAAAGGTTTTTTTGGAAATAGTCAATAAAACCAATCTGAATCCAATTCAGTTAAATACATTAGAGATACTGGGTTTGTGGTGGCAGATATTTCCTGAGAAAAAGCCCTGGGATGCCTTGAAGTGGCTCTGGCAGGAAGGAGTGGCTGTGCCGCATAGTCAAAGCGGATTTCGCTCATGGTGGCGGTTTTCACAAGGCTCCTTGCCTGAAAAAAAATCAGGTGAAATTTTTCATCCAAAAAAATGGGTTGAAATCTGCGAGCAGCAAACTGTGTTTGAAACTGCGTTTGAAGCAGACAGGATGGCAGCGGTCTTTTCAGGTGAATGGAGACAGGCCGGTTCGCAGGGGGTTTGCGGAGATTTGCCTGATTGTGAAAACTGTAAGCTGAATTCAGATTGTCTTTGGCAAACAGGTCAGGGAAACCAGGAAATGATGGGAATTGAGGAAAAAATACAAAGAAAAAAAATAAAGACGGAAGATGTTCCGGAATTGATGAAATGGCTGCTGAGTTCAAATCCGGAAGAATCGAATGTGCTTGAGGGTACAGTCAACAAGGACGCGCCGCTTAAAGGATGGAATCGTGAACGTTTGAAAAAACTGGAAAATCTGCAGCCGATTGGTTCAAAACTGATTATACGTCTGGAAGCACTGAGGGAATTATGCAGAAACTATAGTGTTGAAAAGTTGAAACCATTTCAGCAGTTTAGTTCAAGCCGTGATATTTTTATTCATTTTCACCAGCAGTTGGCAAAACAAAAACAGGAACAGTTCATCATTGTACTGCTGGACAACAAACACAGATACCTGGCCGAAGAGGATGTAACCAAAGGGATTTTAAACAAAAGTCTGGTACATCCAAGAGAAGTTTTTGCTTCTGCCATCGAACATCGTGCTGCTGCCCTGATTTGTGTGCATAACCACCCTTCAGGTGATCCGGAACCTTCTCAGGAAGATCTCAGGATTACTGAACGACTGGTTGAAGTAGGCAAGCTGGTGGGCATACCGGTATTGGACCATGTAATTGTAGGTGGTGATGAATACACAAGTTTTGCGGACAGGGGATTGCTGTGAAAAAAATAAAAGATCACTATTTCCACAAAGCCCGGAAAAACGGATATGCTGCCCGATCTGCCTACAAACTTGAAGAAATTGATAAAAAATACAGGATTATCCGCAAAGGAAATGCAGTGCTCGATCTGGGGTGCAGTCCGGGTTCATGGCTTCAGTATGTCAGCAAAAAAGTAGGAGAGTCCGGACATGTGCTGGGAGTCGATTTGCAGCCTGTAAATATATCGCTGCCTCCGCATGTAAAAGTTATACAGGCTGATATTTTTGAACTTACAGTCAACGATTTGCAAATCGAGGGAGGGCTGGCTGACGTTATCCTGAGTGATATGGCACCAAAGACAAGTGGCATACAAACAGCTGACGCGCAGCGCTCTTACATGCTGAATAAGAAGGTTCTGGATCTCGCTGATGATTTGCTGTCTCAACAGGGCACACTGCTGGTGAAAGCGTTTCAAGGAAAACCGCTTGATGAATTGCGCAGCGATTTCAGAGAAATGTTTGATCAGGTAAAATTATGTAAGCCAAAAAGTTCAAGATCGGAAAGCGTTGAAATCTTTATTCTTGGAACAGGCAGAAAATGATCTATTTTTGGAAATTAATATTTGATGCTTTCCTGACAAATTGTCATTCTCGCGAACGCGTGAATCCAGAAACGTGTAAGTATCTGAAATAATATATTTCCACTTAAAAAGAATTGGCAAACACGGCCGTTATTTTGACCTTTAAACTTTTCATCATTTTTTATTAAAGATTTTTCGAAAACTACCGATTTTATTTTAAAGTATCCTCTTGCGTGCAGCTTTGAGGAGTTGTTTACATTCAAAGCAAAAGCACCAGGTTAAGCTGAAAATAATTATATTACCGACATGAAAATCAGACAAAATCCAGCTTCATTAAACACACTGAGACATGCCTCAGATCACTTCAGTAAAGTGAAGGGTGGTATCGAACGTCTTAGCTCTGGTGTAAGAATAAACAAAGGCGCAGATGGTCCTGCATCATTGATTGCTTCAGAGAGGTTACGCGGACATATAGTTGGACTGAAGCAGGTTTTTGATAATGCCTCATCTTCTGTTTCATTACTGCAAACTGCGGAAGGTGCACTTAATGAAGTCAGTGATCTTTTAATTAAAATAAAACAGCTGACTGTACACGCACAAAACGAAGCAACTAATAACTCAAAAATGCTGACTGCAGATCAGCAGGAAATTGAAAACCTGCTTAACTCAATTGACCGGATTGCAAACAATACAATATTTGGCGGGAAAAAACTGCTTGACGGCAGCATGGGAACCAGTGGTACAGCAGTGGGTGATTCCCTGCAGTTTGTATCAGCTGAAGCAACAACTGCTGCTTCCCCTGAACAAGGCTGGGAAGTGGACATTCAGCAGGTTGCTACAAGAGCACAGATTATTGGAACCGTTGCAATTGATCTGAATAATATTCGCAATGGACTGCAAATCGTTTTGAATGAAGGCGGAAGAAACTTGGATTTTAATACAGAAGGAAGCCAGTTAGCTGAAGACATTCAGGAATTGATCAAAAACGCTGACCGGGACCCTCTGAGATTTCCTGCAGCTGAAATGTCCTCACAAATTAGCAGATTAGTTGTTAATGCCTTGAATCAAAAAATTAATGAGAATGGCTTAGATCTTCAGGCAATTCTCACGCCAGACAATAAACTGCTTGTTCGACATAACAAATTTGGGGACACGGTTTCTTTTGCTGCCGGAAGTTCAGTGGCAGGCATACTTTCTGACAGAGCGGACATTGCCCAGACTGCGGAGCCGGGAAAAAATATTGAGGGCACAATTAACAATCAAGTTGCTCTGGGAGAGGGACAGTATTTATCCGCGCTGGAAGGAATGGAAGCTGCCGGTGTAACGATAAAGTATGATAAGGAACTTGGATTTAAGGAAAACCCTATTCTGGATCAGGATGGACTCCGGATTGGGACACAACTTGTTAAGGTCAAAAATGAAGATGTGGTCGGAAGTCCCGAATTTCCCAAAATTGAGGGCTATATCCATGTTTCCCAGATGTCCAAAGAATTTCAGGTTGGACTTGATAAAGATTCAAATCCCGCCTTCTCGTTTGCAAATGTACGCACCAGCCTGATGGGAAACAGTGTTAAGAATAAGAGCGGTTTTCGAAGTCTCGCTGAAATAGATGTTACTTCTTTGCAGGGGGCTAAGGATGCTTCTTTGATCGTCGACAAGGTAATAGACCAAATTTCTGTCTATCGTGCTGAATTGGGATCATTTCAGAAAAATACGCTGGAGAGCAACCTTAACAGTCTCAAGATTGCGGAAGAAAATATCACACAGGCTGAGTCAACCATCCGTGATTCGGATATTGCCGCAGAAATGTCTGAACTAACCAAAGATAAAATCATGCTGCAGGCAAGCACGGCCATGATTGCGCAGGCCAATCAGGTTCCGGAAACAGTTTTGGGATTAATCCAGAACAACTGATCAATGAATAAAGTTCAGTGCTGTGCAGGGCGCTGAGTCACATATTTCCTCTCTTTTACCAGCCAAAAACCCATTTCTTTACTCTTCAAAAAGACTTGCCGTTTACCCGGATTTAAGGCTAATATTGCGTAAAATAACAGAAACTATTCAGGACAATATTTTCCAGATAAAGTCTGAATTACCTTTCACATCTCTGACAGAACAGTATGGGATCAGCTGAAAAAGAACAGGCTGGCAAACATCAAAATTTGACTTTGGAACTGAAGGGAATTACAAAATATTTCCCTGGCATTGTTGCAAATGATAATGTTGATTTTAATTTGCGCGAAGGCGAGATACACACAATCTTGGGTGAAAATGGCGCAGGTAAATCAACATTGATGAACATAATCGCCGGACTGTATCCTGCGGACGAAGGCGAAATAAAAGTCTTTGGTGAAACTGTTAATTTTACTAATCCTCGACAAGCGATTGAGAAAAGCATAGGTATGGTTTTTCAGCATTTTATGCTGGTGCGCAATCATACTGTTGCGGAAAATATCATTCTCGGCCTGCCGGGCGTGGTTACGCTTGAATTAAAAAAGGTTCATCAGCAAATCAGGGAAATAAGCGATCGTTATGATTTGTTTGTTGATCCGGAAAAGAAAATACAGGAACTCTCAGTAGGTGAACAGCAGCGTGTTGAAATTGTAAAAGTGCTTTTTCGGGGTGCGCGAATCCTGATCCTGGATGAACCGACAGCTGTTCTGACTCCGCAGGAATCAGGAGCACTCTACGACATCATGCAGAGGATGGCTGATGAAAAACACTCAATCATCTTCATCACTCACAAAATGAAGGAAGTAATGGCTCTTTCTCATCGAATAACTGTTTTGAGTCGCGGGAAAGTGATGGCGACACTGCGAAAAGAAGAAACCAATCCTGAAGCTTTGGCTGAACTGATGATAGGTAATCCGGAAACTAAGGAGTCTGAGATTGTTGAGGAATTGCTGAAAGAAACTGAAATTGATCATCAGGATAAGCACAGTACTTATACAGCGGTTAAAAGCAAAAAGTCCGGAAAATTAACAGTAGCCCTAAAAGATATTCATGCGGTTAATGATTTGGGGCGTCCTGCACTCAAGGGAATTTCACTCGAAATACATTCCGGAGAGATTTTGGGAATGGCTGGTGTTTCCGGAAATGGTCAGCCGGAACTGGCAGACGTACTGAGCGGGATGCGTTCACCCACCCAAGGCTCTTATCAGTTTGAAGATGTGCCGCTGGACAATCCGACCGTGAATGAAATGATTGGCAGAGGGGTGGGCTATATTCCGGAAGATCGGAACAGGTATGGTGTTTCTTCCGGAATGTCTATTGCTTACAATTTTTTACTGCGAGATTATAAGAATCCAAAATTTAGTAAAAATCAGTTGCTGAAAAGTCAAAACATCTTTGGATATGGCAGCAAAAAAATCAAGGAATTTGACATAAGGGCACCATCAGAAAAAACCCCTGTAGGGCTGCTTTCCGGAGGAAACATGCAAAAAGTTATTCTAGCCCGTGAAATTTCGCGTCCGCTGAGATTGCTGCTTGCGTCCCAGCCTACAAGGGGGTTGGATATTCACGCAACCAGCTTCATCCGTGAACAAATCTGCCAGGCACGAGACAAGGGTCTGGCGGTGCTGTGGATCTCAGAAGACTTGGATGAACTGCTGATGGTTGCTGACCGCATTGCTGTGATGTTTGAAGGACGTATTGTAGGAATTTTAACAAAAGAGGAAGCCTCAATAAGTTTGATTGGACAGATGATGACTGGAATGGATAATAACAATTCAGAGAATTTCACACAGAGCAAAGAATATGCGTGACTATCTTTTGCTATATGTAAACGGCCAACGTCACCAGATTTCAGGTGAAAGGTGCTTTCAATCACTCTCTGATTATTTGCGCATTGAGCTGGGTTTAGTTGGTACCAAGGTTGTTTGCGCCGAAGGTGACTGCGGTTCATGTACGGTGTTAATCGGACGCGTCCGGAATGGAGAGCTGAAATACGAAGGCATTGACAGTTGTATTCAGTATCTGTATCAACTTGACTGCACGCATGTAATCACGATTGAGGGATTAAAACATGAAAACCGAGTTCACCCTGTACAGCAGGCGATGGTGGATGCCATGGGATCACAGTGCGGCTACTGTACTCCTGGGTTTGTTATGTCCCTTGCTGCCATGCTGGAAACGAAAGAGGCCTTGACACGGCTTTCAGTACAGGACGGCTTAACTGGCAATTTGTGCCGTTGTACTGGTTATGAGCAAATCATTGAGGCGGCCTTGTCCCTCTCAAAACCTGTCGCGGGGTCTGCGGCAAATCAGTCTGCTTCAAAGCGATATAATAAAAAGGCGCTTATTGCGGATTTTAATGCACATGCTTCACAATCTGTATTTTGTGAGTATCTGGAAAAATGGAACGGAGCATCAAATAAGGTCAGGTTTTTTGTACCCCGCACACTGCAGGAAGCAGTTGAATTCAAGCAAAAACAAAGAAACGTTACTGTTGTTGCGGGAGGGACAGATATTTCTGTGCAAATGAACAAGGAGCATATTGAGCCAAAGTGTGTAATGAGCCTGACAAATCTGGATGAATTGGATTTTATTGAGCTTAAAAAACAAAAAGTGAAAGTTGGAGCAGGTGTGACATGGACTAAGCTGGGTGAATTTTGTCAACAGCATCTTCCACAACTATCTGAAATTATATCTTTATTTGCATCAAGGCAGATCAGGAACGCGGGCACATTGGCAGGCAACATTGCTAATGCGTCACCGATTGCTGATTCACTGCCGTTTCTGCATGTAATTGAGGCTGAGATAGAGTTGTCCGGAACGAAAAGCAGCAGGTGGGTCAATATCAACCGATTTTATCATGGTTATAAAAATACTGAAATGACTCCGGACGAGCTTATCACAAGTATTCGCTGGAATCTTCCTGAACCGGAGGGCGTACTGAAACTCTACAAAGTCTCCAAACGTAAAGACCTTGATATCTCCACCTTTACTGCAGGCATTCTGCTAAAGTTGAAAAATGGTAAAATTAACAAAGCACGCCTGGCATACGGAGGGGTTGGACCGGTTGTACTTCGTCTGCCTAAGACAGAGAGATACATGCAGGGCAAGCCGGTAACCGCAACCATTTTTCAGCAGGCCGGTAGTATGGCCAGTGAGGAAATTTCTCCAATTTCAGACGTACGTGCGTCCACAGATTATCGTTCTCAGTTAGCGGAAAACATAATGATGAAATTTTTTCATGAGTGCTTTGACAATCAAACCAAAAAAGAGGCCGCATGAAAATTCTTGCCAAACCAAAACATAAGTCGGCGTCTGGGCCTGTGAGGAAGAGATCTTTGTTTCATGATGATCAAATTACGGGAAAAAATGAAAAGCCTGCAGAATATATTGCTCATACTGTACAACAAGAGCACCACAGCAAAGTTTCCGGAAAACAGGTGCCACATGATTCTGCAGTCGGGCATGTAACAGGGGAAGCTTTATTCGTGGATGATTTGACACCCGCGAAGAATGAATTGATTGTGGATTTCATCTCGAGCCCTGTTGCGCACGGAAAGATTGTCAGCATAAATACTGAAGAACTGGCTCAGCTGGATGGAATTGCCGGCGTTTATACATATGCAGATATTCCCGGAAAGAATCTATATGGAGTGGTTGTTCAGGATGAGCCGATTCTGGCTGAAGATGTAGTTGAGTATGTAGGGCAGCCTATCGCAGTCATCGCCGGTGAATCCCGTAAGGCAATTAGGCAGGCCAGAAAAAAGGTTCAACTCAAAATCAAAGAGTTGAAGCCTGTTTTCACTATTGACGAGGCAATTGCCAAACAACAGTACATTGGAGTTCACCGTACCTTCAGACAGGGTAATTATGATAAGGCCTGGAAAGAATCTGAACATACACTGCAAGGGACATTTGTCTGCAACGGACAGGAACAATTCTATCTTGAATCTCAGGCGGCATTGGCCTGGCCCGGAGAGCATGGTGAGGTTTATGTTCATTCTTCAACTCAGAATCCATCAGAAATTCAGGCTGTTGTCGCGGAAGCTTTGGGAGTCGGTTATAAAGAAGTAGTTTGTGTCTGCAAACGCATGGGAGGCGGATTTGGCGGCAAAGAGACACAAGCAGCAATTCCTGCTGTGATGGCCGCGCTTGTGGCCTCAAAAACCGGACGCTCCGCAAGAGTGGCATATACTAAAGACGATGATATGCGCTCCACCGGCAAAAGGCATCCATACAAAATTCACTACAAAGCCGCCTTCACGTCTGAAGGAAAAATTACCGGAGTGAAGTTTGACATTTACTCCAACGGTGGAGCATCCGCCGATTTGTCAACGGCTGTGATGGAGCGCACCCTGTTTCATTCAGATAATGCCTATTATATTCCAAATCTTATTTTCAATGGTGTCATCTGCAAAACAAACTTCCCCCCCAATACCGCATTCCGTGGATTTGGAGGACCGCAGGGAATGGCAAATATTGAAAACGTGATTCAGGAAATTGCCATTTATCTGCAGAAAGATGCCCTGGAAATCAGGCGCTTGAATTGTTATGCTCGCAATGAGCGCAATGTTACTCCATACGGACAGATTGTGATAAATCATATTCTTCCGGAAATCATTGAACAGCTTGCCAAAACTTCCGGATACAAAAAGCGTCTGCAGGAAGTGGAAGAATTTAATCGCAAGTCACTTACACATCTGCGGGGACTGGCTCTGACTCCGATGAAGTTTGGCATTTCCTTCACTACTACATTTCTGAATCAGGGCAATGCGTTGGTAAATGTTTACAAGGACGGTACGGTGCAGGTATCAACAGGAGGCACCGAAATGGGGCAGGGTCTTAACACAAAAATAAGGCAGCTGGTTGCAGATGAATTTGCGATTTCTTACCAGGATGTGAAGCTGATGGTCACTTCAACAGAAAAAAACAACAACACACCACCGACTGCGGCATCCGCGAGTACTGATTTGAACGGAATGGCAGCTGTAAATGCCTGTCAGAAAATACGTGACAATTTATGCAGGTTTGCAAGCAAATACTTTGCTTCAGAGGGAACCGGACTTAAGCCTTCAACCAGTAACATTTGTTTTGAAGACAGTGCTGTTTATGATCAGCGGAATCCTGCAAATAAACTGTCTTTTAAAGAACTTGTAGAACTAGCTTTCATGAATCGAGTGAGTATGGGAGAGCGAGGATTTTACCAAACCCCAGAAATTAATTTCAACAGGGAGACTGAGAAGGGTGAGCCGTTTTTCTATTACACTACAGGCGCGGCGGTTTCTGAAATACTCATTGATCGTTTTACAGGTCAACTCACGCTTGAACGTTCAGATTTGCTGGTTGATATAGGTGAGTCGATCAATCCCGGCATTGACCGCGGACAGATAATTGGAGGTTTTATTCAGGGAGTGGGCTGGGTAACGAACGAAGAATTGCGCTACTCTGATAAAGGAGAACTTCTGTCTTTTTCTCCTACAACCTACAAAATCCCCAACATTCAGGATCTTCCTGAAATTTTCAATGTGGACACTATCAGCAATCCTCACCATCAAATTAATATAAGACGCAGCAAAGCTGTGGGAGAACCACCATTGATGCTGTGCTTATCAGTCTGGATGGCAGTTAAACATGCATTATCCTGTGTGCGAAGTGGTGTCTGCCCTCAGCTTAACCTGCCTGCAACAGCTGAGGAGATTCTGCGCAGACTGACAGATCTTAAGCACCAGACAAAAGAACATGCTGAAGAACTTGATCCGGCAGAGGAATCAGAAGTCGCCCTTGTTTCCACGCCTGAACAAACCTCCAAGGATCAACAAGCTGCCTGAAAAATTTCCCGCTTAGGCATTGTTTCAGTTGCTGTGCTTGATTGAATTGACATTTCAGGCAAAATCTCACATATTGTGTCTGAGAATTTTTTTGTGCAGATTGTATAAAAAATCAGTTAATAATCTTATGGAGAAAGAATGAAGGACATTGATATTAACGGAATAAAAGAGACCATAGTTGAGCGTTCGGATTACCCAATCGAACAATGTAAAAACAATCTTGCTGATGAAGTAACAGCAATTTTAGGCTACGGACCTCAGGGCAGGGGCCAGGGTCTTAATATGAGGGATCAGGGATTCAAGGTAATTCTGGGTTTGCGCAAAGGCAGAAGCTGGGACAAGGCTCTTGAAGATGGATGGGTTGAAGGAAAAACTCTCTTTGAAACAGAAGATGCTGCTCAGCAGGGCACCATATTGCAGTACTTGCTTTCTGACGCAGGCCAGATTGCCGCGTGGCCGATGGTTAAAGCTAATCTAAACGATGGTGACGCGCTTTATTTTTCCCATGGTTTCGGCATAGTATTTCACAAAGACACCAAAATCATTCCACCTGAAAATGTGGACGTGATACTGGTTGCGCCTAAGGGCAGTGGTCTGACTGTCCGGACTCATTTTCAGGCAGGACGTGGTATCAATTCGTCATTTGCAATTAAGCAGGATTATACAGGACGGGCAAGAGAACGCTGTATTTCAACTGCTTTCGCGATTGGTTCAGGTCATCTTTTTGAAACTACTTTTGAAGATGAGGTACACAGTGACCTTACCGGCGAGCGCTGTGTTTTGATGGGCTTACTTCAGGGCGCATTCCTGGCACAATATGAAGTCCTGCGAGAACATGGGCATTCACCCTCAGAAGCCTATAATGAAACAATAGAAGAAGCGCTGCAGAGCCTTTATCCTCTGGTTTCAGAAAAAGGTATGGATTGGATGTACGCGAATTGCTCAACCACTGCTCAGCGCGGCGCGCTGGACTGGGCGCCAAAATTCCGTGATGCCATCAAGCCGCTTGTTGAGGAATGCTACCAGAGTGTGCTGGACGGAACTGAAGCCAAAATTGCCATAGACTCCAATTCAAGTGAAGATTACCGCGAAAAGCTGGAAAAGGAACTTCAGGAAGTCAGCAGCCAGGAAATGTGGCAGGCTGGTAAAGTTCTGCGAAAGCTTCGTCCGGAAAATTTATAAAAAACTTGAGAGGTTAGAATGGGCTTTGTAAAGCTGCTTGATGAAGGGAAATATTTTGAAATACAAAAGCGTACTACACGCTCTAATTCCCTTGAGAAGGAATCAACCCCATTTTGCGGAGCACTCCGTCCGCATTATAATCCTAACATGATCCTGCTGCTGACAAGTCCCTTGGAATCTCGTAGTGACGTTTTTGAGTTCAGATCAGAAGACATTTTATACGCGGAAGAGCTTTCCAGTCTCACAAAGCCCAACGGTGTGACGGTTGAGCAGGTTCGTTTATGGGTACGTAACGGAAGCCCAGCCATGCGCATGGAACCGCTGCGTGTTGGAAAGGACGAGTAAGCGAGCCGGGAATTACCAGGAAGTTATCTGTATAAGTTACGCAGCTGACTCTGTTTATATTTAATATGTCTTTGCGATCAGCTCAGCAGATTTCAGACTGTTGCCCTTCCCCTGTTTGTACTTTTAGATGCGAATGATAATGTTCTCGCCAAACACGCCGGAATTTTAGAACTAGCTGAATATTCTGCAATTCCTGAACTGATACCTCCCAATTATTTTTTGTGCGTTCCCGGACTTTAGTATTTTTCGCCCTTGGAGCATTAACTTTCTTAAGCGGCTGCTCCGATTTAGGCTATTATTGGCAGGCCGCGTCAGGACATCTGGAGCTGTTGGGCCGGAAGCAGGATATCCAGGAACTGCTTGATTCTCCTCATACTTCAGCAGAATTAAAACGTAAACTGAATCTGGTGAAGAGTGTTCGGACTTTCGCTGTTCAGCAGCTTTCCTTTCCGGACAATCAGGGTTACACCGGATATGTAGAGTTGGATCGTCCATACGTGACAATGGTGGTGACGGCTGCACCTCCTCTTGAGTTGAAAGCACATCAATGGTGTTACTGGTTTGTGGGTTGTCAGGAATACCGTGGATATTTCGAAAAAGAACACGCAAGAGAATATGCTCAGGAATTACAGCAGCAAAAACTGGATGTTTCAGTCAGTCCGGTTACCGCTTACTCTACACTTGGTTGGCTGAATAAATCGTGGCTGCCGGATTATTTTTCAGATCCTGTAATCAGCACTTTTTTGCGGCGTCATGACGCGGAATTGATTACAGTGCTGATCCATGAAATGGCACATCAGGTAGTTTATGTCAGCAACGACACTTCCTTTAATGAATCATTTGCTGTTTTTGTTGAGCAGCAAGGACTGAAGCAGTACCTGGATGTCTCCGAAACTGATGTTTTCATTAAGGATGATCGGGAAGAATTATTTCAGTGGTATTTAAAAGCAAGCAAAGATAGAGAATTGTTTCGAAACTTGATCAATTTAGCTTTTGAGAAGATTGAGAAAATGTTTGCTTCAGATCTTTCAAATGCAGACAAGCTGCAAAAAAAACAGCAGCTGTTTGATCAACTGCAGGACAGTTACAAAACACAGAAAAAAAACTTTCAGGTGCTTTCTTATGACAATTGGTTTGCCAAAGAACTTAATAACACTCATTTGCTCAGTGTAAAGCGCTACCACAGCCAGGTTGAAAAATTCGAGCACTTGTTCGACCAGCAGGGAAAAGACTGGAACAGGTTTTTTGAGGCAGTAAGGGAGTTGGCAGATGTCTCGAGCGAAGAGCGTCAACATCGTATGTCACTGCTGAATTGATAAGTTAAATGCATGAAATTTCCTTCAAAAAATTGCGTGTCATATTGCTTGATCGTGATGGTGTAATCAATCAGGAACCAGGACCTATACTGACTCCGGAACAGTTTATAATGATCCCGAAAAGCTCGGAAGCAGTGGCCAGAATAAATGCTCAGGGCTGGAAGTGTTTTGTAATCACTAACCAGGCGGCCATTGCCAGAGGGGATCTGAATCAGGCTGTATTCCAGGAGATAACTGATAAAATGCATCATGAGTTGCAGAAGTCCGGAGCACGAATAGACGGACAATATTTTTGTCCGCATCATCCTGACTGGGAAAACGGCAAAAGGCTTACTGAACCAAAACAATGTTCTTGCCGGAAACCCGGGACACTGATGCTGGAACAGGCCTCGTCTGAACATGGGTTTGCACCGGATGAAACTGTATTTATTGGGGATACCACCACTGATTTTGCCGCAGCATCTGGTTGGGGCACACCTTCTATTGGAGTTCGTACTGGATGTGCCGGACAGGACGGCAAGGTTTCCATTGCTCCGGATTATTGGACAGATGATCTGTGGAGCGCGGTTGAATTATTGCTTGAAAACACTTCCTGACAATTTCCTGATAAATTTATCCTGCCTAAACTATTGATGACTGTATTTGATTTCACAAATAACTTGAGACAAACAGCGTAATCAAGCTAGTCTGAGTCAATTCTTTTTTCCTCTTAAATACACTTCTATTCCATGTTTTCAAAATCAATTTTGCTTTTCAATACTGGAGGCTGCGTGTCGCCGTTTCCGCTTTCTAAGTTTCTATCTCCCTCAGCATTCAGGAAAGCCCTGCTTTTTTTGATCACGGCTGTTTTCATTGCTCCAGCAGTTTCTGCGGGAACGCTTAATGATGGTCTCTACGCAAACTTGAAAACCTCAAAAGGCGAGATTGTTTTACGACTTTTTTATAAGCGTGCTCCGCTGACGGTATCCAATTTTGTGGGACTTGCTGAAGGAACAAAACAATGGAATGATCCTGTTACCAGCAAAGCCATGAAAACACGTTATTATGATGGCCTGAGTTTTCACAGGGTGATCAATGATTTCATGATTCAAGGCGGTGATCCTCTGGGAACAGGAACGGGGGGTCCGGGCTACACATTCAAGGATGAATTTCATCCGGAACTAAAGCACAGCAAAGCCGGAATACTTTCCATGGCCAACGCCGGAGCAGACACAAACGGCAGCCAGTTCTTTATCACTCATGTTCCAACCCCGCATCTTGACAGCAAGCATTCCGTTTTTGGAGAAGTTGTTGAAGGAATGAAAGTGGTTAATGCCATTGAGAAAGGTGACCTCATAAACACAGTGACAATCATCCGGAAAGGGGAATCAGCAAACTCGTTTGATCCGGAATCAATAGAAAAAAATATTACTGAACAAAATAAGAAACTTGCCGAGAAAAACAGGAAAAACATACCCGAACCAACCTCCGCCATTGATGCAGCAAAAGTTCCGGATGCAGGGAAGCCAGAGACTGAAGAAGTCAGTGTTCAATTGCTGGTTGTGACCTACCAGGGAGCACGGACCTCAAAGCAGAATATTTACTACGACAAAACCGGAGCAAAAGAAGTGGCGGAAAAACTTGTAGATCTGGCCCGCAGAAAAGGAGTCAGTTTTGCTGATTTGATCAAGCGTTATACTGATTTGCCTCAGCAGACAAAACTACCACTGCTGTCCTCAAAAAATAATTTGCCCGATTACCTGCAGCCCGCGCTAAATTTAAAAGAAGGGCAGGTAAGTGATCCTGTTGATTCACCATTTGGATACTTGATTTTTAGCCGTGTCTCAGTTGATGCTGTAAATGCCAGCCATATCCTGATCTCGTACAAGGGGGCAATGCGTTCGGAAAAAAAACGTGATCGCGCGGATGCCAGGAAATTAGCTGAGAAAATTTTGAAAGAACTGAAAAGCGGAAAAGATTTTGCTGAGTTGGCACGAAAATATTCGGACGGTCCTTCAGGACCCAAAGGAGGCGTCTTGGGACGTTTTGCCCGCGATCAAATGGTACCGGAATTTGACAAGGCAGTTTTCAGCTTGGAGCCCGGCACAATCAGTGGAGTTGTGGAAACACAGTTTGGATACCACATCATCAAACGCACCAAATAACAGTCTGGAGTAAAGCATTGACAACCGCGGGAATCATCATCATTGGGAATGAAATTTTGTCCGGCAAAGTGACGGATGAGAACTCGCCGTACCTTTGCACGGAGTTGAGGCTGCTTGGAGTAGAAGTAAAGCAGATTATCACAATTCCGGATGTTCCAGAAATTATCGGGCCAACCGCACTGGATTTTTCAAAACGTTTCAGCTGGGTTTTTACCAGCGGTGGAATCGGGCCGACACATGATGATGTTACAGTTGCCTCAATTGCCCGGGAATTTGGCGCAGACCTGTATGAATCACCAGAGATCATGGAAGCCATTTATAAATATCGCGGTGATAAAATGACTGACGCACATCGCAGAATGGCGATGATTCCTGAAGGTTCGGAGCTGATTGAATATTCCGAAGGACGTCCCCCGCAGCTGCAATTTCAAAATATCTTCATTTTTCCAGGAATTCCGGAGTTTCTCAAAATTCGTTTTTCCGGCATCAGCGAACGCTTCAGGACAACACCGATTGTTATGAAACAGATTTTTCTCAAGGCAGATGAAGGAGACATTGCGGCTTCACTTGACGCCACTCAGGAAGCATATCCGGAACTGCTGCTTGGCTCATATCCGAAAATATCCGGTGCAGATTATAACCTCAAACTGACTCTTGAATGCCGTGATGATCAGTATCTGCAAAACGCCTGTGATTTTCTTTGTGAGCGTTTAAGTGAAGAAAGTGTGCTTCGGATAGAATAAAGAAACTAACAAAACAATTGATGAAATCCCTTAAAAGCCTGCAACAGCAGTTTTCCGGTCGTGGTCCGCTGATTCATGTTGTGCTGGATGGCTGGGGAGTTGGAGCACCTGATAATACAAATGCCATTCATCAGGCAGATCTTCCGGTGATGAATCGCCTCAGGCAAAGCTGCCCGTACACCCAGCTCTGGACTCATGGAGAATATGTGGGACTACCCAACGAGCATGATCTGGGTGGTTCTGAGGTTGGACACATGACGATGGGAGCAGGAATGATTAAGCAGCAGGGGCCGACTCTGATCAGGAACCTGATAAACTCTGGAGAGTTTTTTGAAAATCCGGTCCTGTCTCGTATCATTCAAAACTGTCTGAGATTTGATACACCTTTGCATTTACTTGGCCTGCTTTCAGACGGAAACATCCACAGCCATGTTGATCACACGGAAGCAATCATTCGTCATGCTTTTAAGGCCGGAATCAGGCGCTGTTATGTGCATGCTTTGCTTGACGGCAGGGATGTCGGGGTGCAGTCTGCTCTCAATTATACTGAATCGTTTGAAAAACTGTTTGCGGAGTTGAAGGTACAAAGGGCGGAAATTGATTATGCTTTTGCTAGCGGAGGAGGACGTGAAGCCGTCACCATGGATCGTGACAAAAACTGGGAAAAAGTGGAGGCAGGCTGGAAGATTCATGTACAGGGAAAGTCAGAAAACCGTTTTCCCTGCATCAGGGACGCAATTGAACATTTTCGAAAAAACATTCCCGGAATCATCGATCAGGATATCCCCGGTTTTGTGATTGAACGAAACGGTAAAGCTGTGGGGCCGATTGAAGATAATCACGCGCTGATATATACAAACTTTCGCGGCGATCGTGCTATTGAATTTACACAGTCGCTTCTGGTTGATGATTTTGCTTATTTTGATCGACTGCACCGTCCACAGGTGGTGTTTGCAGGAATGACTCAGTATGACCAGGATAATCAAATGCCTCCGGATTTTCTGGTAGGAACTCCGGAGGTGGATGATCCATTTGGCAAGCGTATTCTGGAACTTGGTCTGAAGCAGTTCAGGCTGACAGAAACACAAAAATACGCACATGTGACTTTTTTTTACAATGGAGGCTATCGAGAACCGCTTGATACGTCGATGGAAAATTATCATCTGATTGCATCAGATAAAATTCCGTCTTTTGCCGACAAGCCTGCCATGAAGGCTGGAGAAATCAGTCATAAAGCGGTGGAATTTATTCGTTCAGGGGAATACCAGTACGGACTGATTAATTTCGCCAACGCTGACATGGTAGGCCATACGGGGGATTTTCAGGCCGCGGTACGCGCCGTTGAAACAATCGATACTGCATTGAACGTAATTGTTCGTGCTGTTGAAGAAGCAAAAGGACTGCTGGTGATCACCGCCGACCACGGAAATGCTGATCAGATGCTGATCGAGAATGATAAAGGTACAATGGAAATCAGCACCAAACATTCGATAAATCCTGTACCATTCATCATATACGATCCTTTGTACAAAGGAGATTATCAGCTCAAGCCCTTTGGTGAGGATTACAACAACAATTTGAGCAACGTGGCGGCAACAAACTTTGTACTGCTTGGACTGTCTGTTCCGGATGACATGGCACCCGCGCTTTTTGCTGACTGAAACAAACTAAAAAATGTTTTATTGAAAAATAATATTTAACTTATGAGCAACATACTTTGTATCGGAGCCGGCTATGTAGGCGGACCAACCATGGCCATGATCTCCAAATATTGTCCGGAACATACTGTAACTGTTGTGGACATTAACCAAGAACGGATTGACAGCTGGAACAGCGACGATTTGCCGATTTATGAGCCGGGTCTGCTGGAAGTGGTTCAGCAGACCCGTGGCAGGAATCTGTTTTTTCATACAGATATTGCAGGAGCAATAACTGACGCGGACATAATCTTTGTTTCAGTCAACACTCCTACAAAGATGTTTGGAGAAGGTGCAGGTAAAGCAGCAGATCTGCAGTACTGGGAAAAAACCGCGCGCGATATTTTACAGAATTGCAGCAAGCCGGAGGTCATTGTTGTTGAGAAAAGCACATTGCCGGTACGCACTGCGGAGGCCATGGCCAGAATTCTTGAGTCCGGACACAGTTCCACAAAATTTTCTGTTGTTTCTAATCCGGAGTTTCTGGCGGAAGGCACCGCGATTGAAGATCTGGCAAATCCGGACCGTGTTTTGATTGGCGGGGAAGAGAATGAAAATGGACGGAAGGCCGCGGAAACTGTGGCAGAACTTTACGCTCACTGGGTGCCGCGTGATCGTCTGCTGCTGACCAGTGTCTGGAGCAGTGAACTGTCAAAACTTGTGGCCAACGCCATGCTTGCCCAGCGCATATCTTCGGTAAACAGCATTTCGGCGCTTTGTGAACGTACTGAAGCAGACATTACTGAAGTTTCCAGGGCAATTGGTATGGATACAAGAATTGGCGCAAAATTTCTGCAGGCCAGCATCGGATTTGGAGGTTCATGTTTTCGCAAGGATATTCTGCATCTGTCTTATCTCTGCGAATATTATGGACTTCCGGAAGTTGCCGATTACTGGGCCAGTGTAGTCCGTATAAATGAATGGCAGACTGAGCGATTTTTTCAGAATATCCTGCAGCAGCTGTTCAATACACTGGCCGGCAAGACAATAACCCTGCTGGGCTTTGCTTTTAAGCAGAATACAGGTGACACACGGGACTCCCCGGCAATTCCGCTCTGTGAAAAATTGGTCGGTGAAAACGCAAGGGTCAGGATTCATGATCCAAAAGCATTGGAAAACGCCCGCGTTGATCTTAAGCATCTTAACGCCAATATTTCATTTGTGGAGGATGTATATGAAGCAGTCGAAGGCGCCCACGCGCTTGCTCTTGTCACGCAGTGGGCTGAATACAGAGAACTGGATTATGAAAGAATTTTCAAGGTGATGGCTGAGCCGGCCTTCATCTTTGACGGGCGTAATCATCTTGATCATGCTAAACTTTTTGAAATCGGATTTAATGTTTTTCCTCTGGGGAAAACTCCGTTTAAGCATATTTAATTGAAATCTTATGAATACTCCTACAATACAACACCATGAAAACATTTGAAGAAAATCTGAAATTAATTGCAACTGCGGAAAAAACTGTGCTGCTGCGGCTGTACAACCAGCGTGATGAACTGGTTTCCATCATTCCTAATATTCCCGGACGGCAGGGATCTGTCAGGATTTTCAGGCATATTGCGGATAAAAACGGAATAATTGACTTTGAGGCAGCAAAGGAGGGACTGAAAATCTTTGAGGAAAAAGTGGAAGATGTCCGCAATAATCCGGGCAAACATCAGAAACTTGAATTGCTGCTTGGACTGAAAAACAGGGAAAACCTCCGGATAGAAACTGTGGAAAGTTCATGCGAAAATTTGCTGATAAATCTTTCCGGACAAGTTGCTTCTGCGGAAGAATGTAATGTTTTTATTGAACTGCTGAACCAGGGAAAAATCCGTGCGGCTGAAAAAGTGAAAAATATCTGGGAACCTCAGCCGTATGTGATTGATGGCGTTTTGAATTATTTTGGCACACATACCAGCGAACGCATGGAAGGAAAGTACTGGGACAAGATCCCTCTCAAAACCGCCAGCTACACAGACGAAGAATTTGAGCAGGGCGGAGTTCGTTATGCACCGGGATGCATGGTGCGCACAGGAGCATACATTGGTCCCAAAACTGTTGTCATGAACCTGGCTTTTGTGAATATAGGTGCATACATTGCCGGAGAAGGCTGCATGATAGACGGAGGCGCGCGTGTGGCTTCATGTGCCCAGATTGGCAAAAATGTGAAGTATGGAGCAGGTTCCGGAATTGAAGGCATCCTTGAGCCGGCAGGCCGTCTGGCCTCTATTGTTGAGGACAATGTTAAAATCGGAGCAATGTGCGAAGTAACCGGAATCATTGGAGAAGGAGCAGTTATTGCCAGCGGAGTGATTATGGCATCAGGAAAGAAAATATATGATGAAGACACCAATGATTTTGTGCCTCCCCTGGAATGCGTGGTTGGGGAGAAAACATTTCTGCTGCCGGTAATTCCTCCTTATCGACTTGCGGTGGGAGGCTCAATTCCCAGTAAGAAAGGAAACCACAACACTGATGCCGTAATTCTTAAAGCAGGTGATTTGCGTGATTCTGCCACCATGCGTCATTTCGAAAAACAAGGAATACTGTACGTCTGATAAAATGTCCCCACTGCTAAGGCGCGCACGTGAAACGCTGACAATTGAAATCGCCGGTCTGGAAGAACTGAGCCAGCGTCTTGATCACGAATTTGAGCAGGCAGTCAACTTGCTTTATGACTGCCGGGGAAAAGTGATTTTGGCTGGAATGGGCAAGAGCGGCTTGATTGCCCAGAAAATTGCCTCAACCCTAACCAGCACAGGCACACCCTCGCTCTTTCTCCACGCAGGAGAAAGTTCACACGGTGATCTGGGAATCATCACCAGGAACGACGTTGTAATCACTTTTTCCTACAGTGGTGAAACCGATGAGGTACTGCAGATGATCGGGCACATCAACGCGCTGGGAATCCCTCTGATTGCAATTACCGGAAAAGCTGATTCCACACTGGCCAGGGCTTCCACAGTTCATTTGTCAGTGGCAGTTGATAAGGAAGCCTGTCCGCTTGGGCTGGCTCCCACCGCCAGCAGTACTGCCACCTTGGCTCTCGGTGATGCACTTGCCATGTGTCTGCTGGAGCAGCGTCAGTTCAGTGAAGATGATTTTGCTGTGTTTCATCCCGGAGGCAGCCTTGGACGCAAACTGACCATCACGGTAGAGGATGTGATGGTGACAGGTGATCTTTTGCCTGTTGTACCTGAAGATATGATGATGCGTGAGGCAATGAATGTTTTGTCAGGCAAAAACCTGGGAATTATAGTTGCGGTCAATCAACATGGAAAAATAAGCGGTGTTTTTACCACCGGCGACCTGATGCGCCTGCTTGAAAGTGAAAAGGATTTTCTTGACAAACCCCTGCTTGATTATGCCAGTCCTGATCCTAAAACTATGGCACCCGAAGAACTTGCAGCAAAAGCCCTGCATGTAATGGAAACGCACTCCATTACCTGCCTCGTTGTAACCGATCCTGAAAACCGCCCCATCGGCATTGTCCAGATCTACTACATTCTCCGTGCCGGAGTTTATTAACTGCCCGCTGCTGTTATCAGCTCAAACAATTTATTCAATCTCTAAGTGAAATCTGTTCCAGATTATAATCAAGTGTCTGCTTTATGAATTTTTTTCATAAAAGTGGTTGATCATCTCCCCTCCTTGTGTTACTGTTTGCCTTCGTGCTGTTTAAAAAATAAATCATAATAGTTTCAGATCCTTGATTCCATTCAGAAAAGTGATGTTTCTTTTTTCTGCCGGCAAGAGTTTTGGTGGTAAAAGACGATTTATATAACATTCAATAAGGAGGAATATGACACCTTGGGAAATACACGCTGTTGAAGTTATGAATTGCAATTGCGCATACGGCTGCCCTTGCCAATTCAATGCCTTGCCTACTTATGGTACCTGTGAGGCCGCAGTTGGTTTTCAAATTGAAAAAGGTTTTTACGGAGATGTTTCGCTGGACGGGCTGACTGCAGGCATGATGGCCAAGTGGCCCGGACCCATCCATGAAGGCAATGGCGAGCGTCTGCTCATCATTGACGATCAGGCCTCCTCCGAGCAGCGTGACGCGCTGGAAAAAATCCTTTCCGGAGAGGACACGGAAGAGATGGCTACCATCGCCTGGGTCATCAATGCCATGACCACCACCCACCATGAAACTCTTTACAAACCTGTTACCATTGAAGCGGACATTGAAGGACGTACCGGGCGTGTTGTGGTGGATGGAGTTTTTGAGGTAAATGCCGAACCCATCAGGAATCCCGTCACAGGGGCTGAGCATCAGGCACGCATTGATATCCCGCATGGATTTGAATACACCATTGCGGAGATGGCCAGCGGAACTACCAGTACTCAGAGCGGGATTGACCTGCCGAACAACAACAGTACACATTGCCACCTGACTGAACTCCACTGGAACAATTCCGGAATCATCAGCTCCTGAAGTTCATGACCCACACTCCGGACAATGCTTCCGACGAAATAGTGGTTCTCAATATGAATTATACAGTCTTGCTCCTACCCCTCACCCCGGCCCTCCCCTCCTGGGAGAGGGGGGACCACTTCGTCCAGCGAGTGTTCGTCAATTGGCAGAACCCTCTCCCACAGGGAGAGGGGGGACCGCTTGCGGTGGGTGAGGGTAAGTAATCTGATTGAGTTCAAAAGTTATTCAGAATCACTATAAATCATGGTAACTAGCCCGATTGTGCAATTGTTTGCACATGAAAACCGGATTATCTGTTCAAACATTTTGGAGAAAAAATGACACCCTGGGAGATACACGCAGTTTTAGTTGCCAATTGCAACTGTGCATACGGCTGCCCCTGTCAATTCAACTCCCTGCCAACGTATGGAACCTGCGAAGCCGCAGATGGTTTTCAGATAGAAAAAGGGTTTTATGGAGATGTTTCGCTGGACGGACTGAAGGCTGGTTTTGTGGCAAAATGGCCTGGTCCCATCCATGAAGGAAATGGTGAAGGTCAGATCATCATTGACAATCGGGCTACCTCCGAACAGCGTGAGGCGCTGGAAAAAATCCTTTCCGGAAAGGACACCGAAGAGATGGCCACCATATTCTCGGTGGTCAATGCCATGATCAGGATTCATCATGAGACACTCTTCAAACCCATTACAATTGAAGCGGATATGGAAGCCCGCAGGGGACGAGTATTGGTTGATGGCGTGTTTGAACTGAACGTGGAACCAATCAGGAACCCTGTGACCGGAGACGAGCATCGTGCTCGCATTGATATTCCGGATGGATTTGAGTTTACTATCGCTGAGATGGCAAGCGGTACGGTAAGGACCATGAGCGGTATTGACCTGCATGACAACAAAAGTACACACTCCCACCTGGCCGAAATGCACTTGAACAATTCAGGAATCATCCGTACCTGAATGTTCTGGATATGTGTTGAAATTTTACTCGCAGAGTCGCAGTATGTATACTATTTTGGAAAAACACTGAAACAAAATAAACCAAAGAGGTAATATGAAAAACAAAAAGGTATGTATCGTCACAGGAGCCTCACGCGGGTTGGGGCGCGGCATTGCGCTGATACTCGCGCAGGAGGCAGGCTGCACGGTGTACGCAACTGCACGGAACGAAGCAGCGTTGCAGGCGCTTGCCGAAGAGGCGGCTACGGGAACCCAAGGCGGCGTTGTGAAGGCTTGTCCGCTGGACCAGAATGATGATGCCGCAGTTTGTGATTTTGTGGAACGTGTGCAGTCGGAAGCGAATCAGGTGGACTTGCTGGTGAACAGTGCGTTTGCCGGACTGATTGCCATGACTCCGCACTTTGGCAAACCCTTCTGGGAAAGGCCCCTCTCGGTCTTTGACGCTTCAATCAACATCGGACTCCGCAGCGCCCATGTGATGAGCGCCCTTGTAGCTCCGTTGATGGTAAAGAACCAAGCAGGACTGATGGTGCAGGTTTCCAGCTTCGGAGGTGTCCAGTACTTGTTCGACGTGGGATATGGCGTGGGCAAGGCCGGACTCGACCGCCTCACTGCGGACATGGCGGCGGAACTGAAACCGCACAACGTGCATTCAGTGACGCTGTATCCCGGCGCAGGGGTCACGGAGGTGACTGCCTTTCCGGGCGGAGAGACCCCTGTGTTTACAGGCCGGGCGGTCGCGGCGCTGCTCAACCAAGCCACCAACGAGGATTTGGCGAGAATGAGCGGGAAGGTCATCCAGACCGCGGAACTCTCGGTGGACCTACGGCTTCACCGATGCGGGCGGCGAAATGCCCAACTCGGACTTTTCGGGAGTCGAAGCGGCGCAGCGCTGTCGTGAAGCCATGTCCCAGCCCGTGCTTCAGTACAACCTGAATGCGGTACTGCCGGACCCTGCTGAGACCAACAACCCCGATTTTACCGGGGTATTTCCCGGTGCCCAAAACTACAAGGTGTAGAGCGTGTGGGGGGGGAGGCTAACGGGTTCAGTCCTCCGGTTCCCAGCCCGCCTTGATCAGTCCTTCGATGATGGGGTCCGCCAGCGTGGAGTTGGGAATGAAGATGCGGCGGTAGTCGTCACGGGTCTTGAGGTTGGGACGCAGCGCAAGGTAGCGCTCCAGTGCGGCCCTGGCCTCCGGTCGCTCCAAGTGCCCCAGCACTGCTGCCCGGAAGCCCAGGTGATGACCCAAGTCCGGATGCCGATGCAGAGCCTTATCAATCGCCTCAAGTGCCTCCTCGAACCTTTCCTGCCCCAGGCAGGCAAAATAAAGCACACATAAAAAGTGGATCAAGTCTGGGTCCGCCGGGCTGAGTTCAAAAGCCTTCAGAATGTTGCTTTCCCCTTCTTGATACTCCCCGGAATGAACCTGTGCCAACCCCAGCCAAAAGTAACTGTATGCAAAACTGGGATTGAACTGTATTGCACGTCTGGCATAATCCTGTGCGGGGGGATGGTCTCCGCGAAAGAAATAGGATGCAGCAAGACCCATAAAGGCCAGTGGGTTTTCCGGGTTCAAATTTTCTGCCATTCGTCCATGAGCAAGCATCTCAGCCAGCGTTTTTTCAGGGTCTTTGGTAATGAACTGAACCAGTTCCGCACTACCGATGATTGCAAGATAGGCGTGGGCATCCGCAAAAGTTGGTTCCAGTTCGACGGCCTTTTCAAAGTGCTGGCGGGCCTCTATCAGTGCGGGGTCTTTGTGGTCAGTGCGTTGTCGTTTACCGTAATAGCAGTTTAAACCCTGCAGGAACTCCTCCCATGCACTGAGGTTTTCCGGACGCTTGCGTGTGAGCCGGACTTGCTCATGGCCTGTCACCGAAGGAGCGACCCGACGCGCAATCGCCTCGGAAACCTCGTCCTGCACGTCAAAGATGTCCTCCAGCGTGCGGTCCCACTTCTCCGACCAGAGGTGGTGGTCCTCCTCCGCATCAATGAGCTGCGCGGTGATGCGCACGCGGTTACCTCCCTTGCGCACGCTCCCCTCGACGATGTAGCGCGCGCCAAGCTTGGCCGCTACTTCCTTGAGATTGTGGGACTGCCCCCGGAAGGTGAAGCTGGAGTTTCTGGAGATCACCGGGAATGTGCGCCAGAGCGAGAGGTTAGTGATGATGTCTTCGGTGATGCCGTCCGCGAAGTACTCCTGTTCCGGATCACCTCCCATGTTCGTGAACGGAAGCACCGCGATGGCCGGAACTTTTGTCTCGGAGGCCGGAGGAGGTTCCGGAGTTGATGAGATCTCAGAAGTAGATGCTTCCGGAGACTCAGGTATCAGAAAAGATTCAAGAACCCTGGAGGCGCTGCCCAGCTCGACCCTGAAAGTTGGTACCGGCTCCTCGATGTTCTTCATCTCTTTCTCACCGAGACTTACAAAACTCAGGTCCAGCTTGCGTCTGACTTCTTCATAAAATTTCCCTGAAACACAGATACCGCCCGGCTCTGACGTTGATTCCAGCCTGGCTGCTACATTGACACCATCGCCGTAAAGATTGTCACCTTCCGTGATAACGTCGCCTAGGTTGAGTCCAACTCGGAACTGCATCTGGTCTTCCGGATTGACTTCGTTGTTGCGATCCCTGATATTTTTCTGGAACTCCACCGCGGCCACAATGGCATCCACCGGACTGCCGAACTCGGCAATTATTGAATCTCCAGCGCTTCCGAAGACGCGTCCGTGGTGAGCCTTGATAGCCTCGTCTGTGATCGTACGGCATGCCTTGAGGCTGCGCAAGGTGCGGTCCTCGTTTTCGCCCATCATCCTGCTGAAGCCCACAACGTCGGCGGCAAGGATTGCAGCAAGCTTTCGTCTGGGAGCAGATTCAGGCATAAGAAATTCTTATAAAATGATAGATGGTTTTAATTCAGTTATATTGAAAAAGTTCTCGATACTGCTTTTCCCTCACCCACCGCACCTTCGACTCCGCTCAGGTATCGCGGTCCCCCCTCTCCCCAAGGGAGAGGGGTAAATTAGACTCACCCACCGCACTTTCGATTTGGCTCAGATATCGCGGTCCCCCCTCTCCCTTTAGGGAGATGGCTTTGTTGAGGGGATGAATTGCATTTAGAATAATTGTTGTGTCTGTCAATGTTAAGATATTTTTACTCCAGAAAAAGTTGCAGTAAAAATTGTTTTTATTAGACGATCATCCCCACAGTTCTGCGGCTGGAGGGAAAACATTGCTCACTTTATATTTGATGGGTGAAGCCCTGTCTTCATAAAGATAAAGCGGCGCGTCGATGTCAACAATCTCGGCACGCTGAGCAATTAAAAAGGCTGGCGCGATTCCAAGTGATGTTGAGGACATGCAGCCTACCATGGTCCTGAATCCCATACTTTCTGCTTTTGCCTGTAAACGCAGCGCTTCGGTGAGTCCCCCTGTTTTATCCAGCTTAATATTCACAAACTCATACAGTCCCTGCAATCGTTCAAGATCGGCTGAATCATGGCAGGACTCATCGGCACAAACAGGAATAGGGTGCTTAAGGGATTTCAGAGCATCATCATTTTCAGCAGGAAAAGGTTGCTCGATCATTTCCACCCCAAGCGACTTTAATTCAGGTACAAAGCGCTGAAAATGCTCAAGCGTCCAGCCCTCATTGGCATCTACAACCAATCGTGAATTGGGCGCATTTTCGGAAATTGCTGCCAGGCGCTCCAGATCACCATCACCGGTGAGTTTGATTTTCAAAATCGGACGCCGGGCATGTTTTACGGCAGCTTCTCCCATTTTTTCCGGAGTATCAAGGCTCAGTGTGTAAACAGTTGTAACACTTCCTGGCTCTGACTTCCCATCTGTTGCCAGATGTTGTGAAATCTCCGCTAATTCCCAGATTCTTTTACCCGCGAGTTTTGCCTCCAGATCCCAGAGTGCGCAATCCACAGCATTCCGTGAAGCGCCTTTGGGCATTGCCTGCTGAAGCTCTGAACGTGACATTCCATTTTCCAGTTCCTTGCGAAAATCTTCTATAACTGCCTGGCTCTGGTCAACAGTCTCATGGTAGTGTTCGGTAGGTGAGCCCTCACCCCAGCCTTTGACTCCGTTTTGTTCCAGCTCAACCACCACCACATCAAAATTATCTTCGTAGCTTCTTGAAATCGCGAAAGGCTCTTCGCTCCAGTTTTCTGTGCTGATATTCAGTTTACGTGAGGTCATAGGTATTTTCCATTTCAGGATGAGTTAATATATGGGTTCAGGGTCCTGCGGAGGTCTTGCCCGCCAGCGTCGGTGCATCCAGAAATATTGTTCCGGATATTGACGGATAACTTGTTCCAGCGCGGATGTTATTTTCTGGGATACCTCCAATGTGTCTTTTTCCTGCTCTCCGCAAAGCTCAAATTTAACTGGCTGGAATTTAATTTCAAGACGAGTGCCTACATACGGGCATGTCACTAAAATTACAGGACTTTTGCGTAACAGATGAAATGCGGCTGTGCCTTTGCTGGAAGAAGCAAGCTTACCAAAAAAATTCACGAAAAGGTCGGATTTGTTATCGTTTTGATCAACCAGCATGGCAATGATTTTATTGGCGGCAAGTGCTCTACCCATTTGCAATGTTGCTATTTTGCCCTTATCAATTGTTTCCACACCGAAACTGGCACGCACGGTATTCTGGAGTTGATTTGTGAGCGGATTGGTTTGTCTTCCTACGTACATTACAACTTTATATCCCTTTTCAGCCAATGCAGGTGGAATTATTTCCCAGTTCCCAAAGTGTCCGCTGATCAGCAGAACTCCCTTATTTTCAGACAAAGCCTGATCCAGGATTTCTGGATTTTGACAGTAGGCCACTTCTGATGTGCGGCCTTTCCAGGCATCCATGTGCAGCACGTCCATGCAAAAACGTGCAAACCAGCGATAATTTTCACGTGCGATTTTTTTGCGTTCCTGTGATGACAATTTGGGAAAAGCGAACTCCAGATTGATTGCCACTATCCTTCGGCAAATACGCAGGTAATGATAGAGCAGACCATCCAGCAGAAATGCTCCCCGTCTTAATGATTTTTCAGATGACCGTTGTCCCCAGCGTTTCAGGCTGCTGAAAAGAAAATACTCAAATCGATGGCGGAATTTGAACGATTCCGGACTAAGTGTGCTGTTTCCGTTTTCAGGCATTCTGGGTTGAAAATTAAGTCATGTAATGTGAAAAAGATAGCAGATTCAGCCTCGTATGAAAACCTGAAAACTGCTTCCTGCCCTGGGATTCAATGAATATTTAAGTGAAGGGGTAGGCAGTCAGATCTCGATTTTTTGGCTCGGTTGTGTCATTTTATACATGGAAAACTGCTTTAAGTATTTTCATCAAATTATTGTAAGCAAAAGCAGAAATGACTATTCTTCTGCAGACTGTAAATATTTAAATGAAGCTCCCTTAAGTTAACACCAAACAAAAAACCATCAGCCCTTGAAATATGGTATTTTACATAAACTTTTGTAAATATACATGAAAAACGCCCCGCCTGATTCCAGCCTGATCCGGAACTTCTCAATTATTGCTCATGTTGACCACGGAAAGTCCACTCTGGCGGACTGCCTGATGAAAGAGACAGGCGCGGTCACTGAACGTGAGGCACAGGAGCAACTGCTTGACAAGATGGATATTGAGCGCGAACGCGGCATTACTGTTAAATCACAAACCGTGCGCTTAAATTATCCGGCAAAAGACGGCAGGGAATACATGTTAAACCTGATAGACACTCCCGGACATGTTGATTTTACCTATGAAGTTTCCCGTTCACTGGCAGCATGCGAAGGAGCTTTGCTTGTTGTAGACGCGGCGCAGGGAGTGGAGGCGCAGACATTGGCTAATGTCTATATGGCCCTTGACAATAATCTTGAAGTGCTTCCGGTGCTGAACAAGATTGATCTGCCTTCAGCTGAGACAGAAAGGGTTTGCCGGGAAATAGAAGACATTATCGGACTGGACAGCAGCAATGCTGCAATGGTCAGCGCAAAAAAAGGAATCGGCATTCCTGAAGTGCTGCAGCAGGTAGTGGATTACATTCCTCCTCCTTCCGGAGAGGCAGGGGCGCCTCTGCGGGCATTGATATTTGATTCATGGTTTGATTCATACCTTGGCATAGTCCTGATGATACGGATTGTGGATGGAGAAGTACATGTTGGCGATAAAATCCGTTTTATTGCAACAGGAAAAGAATATGAAGTTTTTCAGCTTGGTGTTTTCACGCCTTTTCCTGCACAGCGTGAAGAACTGAGATTGGGAGAGGTTGGATTTTTAAGCGCTTCTATCAAGACCATAGGTCACACTATAATCGGTGATACAATCACATCAGTCGGCAGTACAGGCACGGAACCCCTGCCAGGTTATGCTGAAGCAAAACCGATGGTGTTCAGCGGAATTTATCCGGTGGACAGTGAACAGTATGAAGAACTTAAAGAGGCGTTACGAAAACTGTCACTGAATGATTCATCATTAAGTTATGAAATGGAAACTTCCGCGGCGCTTGGTTTTGGTTTTCGCTGCGGTTTTCTTGGTCTTCTGCACATGGAGATTGCGCAGGAGAGGCTGGAGCGTGAATTTAATCTGGAGCTGATTACTACTGCTCCAAGTGTTGTGTATCAGGTACATCTTAAAAAAGGAGGTGTAATCTGGGTGGATAACCCCTCACAGCTTCCCTCTCCAATTGAAATTGATTTCATAGAAGAGCCCTACATTCGTGCGCGAATTCTGACTCCCCAGGAATATGTTGGTGGAATTATGAAACTTGCACAGGAACGCCGTGGTGTGCAGAACCACATGGAGTATCCCGTGCCAAATCGTGTTATGCTTGAGTATGAAATTCCCTTAAATGAAATTGTGCTGGATTTTTATGACCAGCTTAAATCAATTACAAAAGGATATGCATCACTGGATTATGAACTGATTGATTTCCGCAAGGGGGCATTGGTCAAACTGGACATTTTACTTAATGGAGAGATGGTGGATGCCTTGTCCATGATTGTACCGCGTGACAAGGCTCCCTTCAGGGGCCGTGAGCTGGCAAAGAAAATAAAAGAATTCATTCCCAAACAGATGTATGAGGTTGTGATACAGGCAGCCATTGGTGCAAAAGTTGTTGCTCGTGAAACACAGGGGGCGCTGCGCAAGGATGTAACAGCAAAATGTTATGGAGGAGATATTACACGAAAAAGGAAACTGCTTGAAAAGCAGAAAGCTGGGAAAAAAAGAATGAAACGTGTAGGTTCGGTGGAAGTACCGCAGGAAGCATTTATGGCTGTATTAAAAATTGATCGCTGAAAAATCCAAATAATTTGCCTTTTAATCGATGAATCAAATTCTACCTACTTCAAAATTTTCATACAGCAGCAACAAACTGAAAATAATCCCGGAAACAGTCGCCTACTCTAATACTGAGATACGGGACAAATTACTGCAGCTGGATAACACTTGCTATGTTGTCCGAAATGTGGATGCAGTTGGTGTTTGCCTCGAGGAGGACGTGAATGAATCTTCTTCCGGAACAGAAATGCCTGTGCTGGCACAGGCACTGCCCTTGAAGACAGCACAGCTGGGGGATCCGGAATTCATCAAGGATCATGGTCTTAAAATGGCCTACATGACCGGATCAATGGCAAACGGGATTGCCTCAGAGAACCTGGTAATTTCCTGCGGCAAAGTCGGTTTGCTCAGTTCATTTGGCGCAGCGGGATTGCTTCCCTCCCGGATTGAAAAAGCAATTAAGTGCATTCAGCAGGAATTACCAGACGGACCCTATGCCTTCAACCTGATCCACAGTCCAAGTGAAGACGCGATTGAACGAGGCGCGGTTGATTTGTATCTGAAGTATGGAGTAAGAACAGTTGAAGCTTCGGCATTCCTTGGTTTGACTCCTAATATTGTACGGTATCGTGTGGCAGGTTTGCGCCGTGGAACACAGGGCGAGGCTGAAATTACAAACAGGGTAATTGCGAAAATTTCACGTGCGGAAGTTGCTTCCAAATTCATGGCGCCTGCATCAGACGCAATGCTGAAAAAACTGCTTGAGGAAGGTAGTATTACCCAGGAACAGGCACAGCTTGCGGCAGCTGTACCGATGGCAGATGATGTAACGGTGGAAGCTGATTCCGGAGGACATACGGACAATCGCCCGTTGGTTTCACTGCTGCCTGCTATCATTGCATTGCGTGATCAAATTCAGGCAAAGTATGGATACTCCCGGTCAATTCGGGTGGGCGCAGCAGGCGGGATAGGAACTCCGGCTTCTGCATTGGCAGCCTTTATGATGGGCGCGGCTTATGTTGTGACAGGTTCAGTAAATCAGGCCTGTGTGGAAGCAGCTGCTTCCGAACACAGCAAAGGACTTTTGGCTCAGGCAGATATGGCGGATGTTATTATGGCGCCTGCCGCGGATATGTTTGAAATGGGTGTTGAGCTGCAGGTTCTCAAGCGGGGAACAATGTTTCCCATGCGCGCCAAAAAACTTTATGAACTGTATAAGAACTGCGACAGTATTGATGAAATACCACAGCCGGAGCGACAGAAACTGGAACAGCAGGTATTCCGGAACTCGCTTGATGAAATCTGGAGGCAGACAAAGGAGCATTTTTATGAGCGCGATCCTCATCAGATAGAACGCTCAAAAGATCACCCAAAACGCAAGATGGCCCTGATTTTTCGCTGGTATCTTGGACTGACCTCTCAATGGTCAAACTCAGGTGAAAAAGGACGTGAGACGGATTACCAGATCTGGGCAGGTCCGGCAATTGGCGCTTTTAATAACTGGGTTAAGGGCACATATCTGGAGGATGTTTCCAAACGTAAAACTGTGGAGGTGGCCTGGCACATCATGACTGGCGCGGCATATTTATACAGGCTGCGTCTTTTACAAATTCAAGGCATCCGACTGCCTGCTGCCTGTGATGCATATCTGCCCCAGCCGTTTTCAGCAGTTCCTGACTAACATTCAATCATAATGTATAAATCGAGGAGGAGTGAGTATTAAAATTGCGGTCATGACCATGAAAGGCGGTCAGGCAAAGACCACTCTTGCCATCAATTTTGCCAGCCGTATTGCCCGTGCCAGCCGTGATGTTCTATTAATTGATTCAGATATTCAGGCAAATATTACCACTACTTTTCAGCGAGATCATTTCTGTAACCTGGCCAATATAGTTTTGGGCAAGGTAAGAAATTTTGAATTTATACAGCTGGCACAGCATCTTTCATTTTTACCTTCCGGGGGCGAAGCAATGGTGGAGTTCTCAAGCTATCTCAGTCACACAAACTTCAAAGACACGCTGTTCAAAAACCTGCTTTCAACCATCAACCATAATATAATTGTAATTGATACCGCGCCCAGCTGGAATGAAGTCAGCCGCAATATTCTGATGTATGTTGATTATGTGATTGTGCCGGTTGTTACGGATTATCTGGGGTACAGTGGTTGTGATCAGATAATGTCCTATATTGATGAGTTTAAGCAGAGCAAGCTGGGTCAGTGTAAAGCAGAAGTACTGGGAATTGCTGTAACACGATCACATCCGCGTACAAAACTTGCCAGAACAATCACCGCGGGACTGCAGGAAAGGTGGTCTGATTTGCTGTTCAAGTCTATGGTAGAAGAGTCAGTCTCCATCCAGGAGGCACCCGCGTTTCAGCAAAACATTTTTGATTATAAGAATGGGCGTACCAGAGGCGCCAGGATGTATGACCAGCTTTGCAGGGAAATAATGCGCAGGATCGTCAGGCAAAGGAAAAACGTATGATCATAAACAGCTTGTGAAAAGATAATTCAGCAAACTGCTGAAAAAATTGGATTATGCTGATATGCTTGTACAATGATGTTAATCAGAGAAATTAAAGGAATCCTTTGCAGCGGAACCCCCGAATAGTCACTTTAAACATCTCGAAAAAGCAGTGCTTCATGGATGAAGAATAAATATGACAAACGAACTGAAAATTAATCTAAATTCACAACGAGCAATTAAACAGGAAGGCAGCCAGAAGAATTTTACTATTCCGGAAAGTTCGCCGCTGCCTGTAGGAAGGATACAAAAGGAGTTTTTTGTTCCTGAATTAAATATTGATTCCGCGCAGGAGTCCCTGCAAAAGGGCTTCCCCCAAGTGCAGAATGTGGTCAGCAGGATCAATAAATTCATAGAAAATATTGCTGATGATTATTTTTTACTTGGGCTTCATTTAATTTCCCTGCATTCCCTGCTCAAGGAATCAAAACTTACTACTGAACAGGTAAAATCCTGGTACACGGAAAATATAAATATGCCGTACTCTTCTGCAATGCAATGCCGAAAGGTGGCTGAAGTATATTCATCAAATCCGGAACTGATTACGCGCTACACTGCTTCCGGGGCATACCTCCTAAGCACATGTAAAACTCCCGAAGAACGCGAAGAGATCTGGCAGGAAGCCAAAGGTGAAAAGACGGCGCCGAGCATCAGGGAACTGCGGGAAACTTTGAAACGTGTGCGGGAAAGAAAAGCACTGGAGCAAACTGAAACAGATCAGTTAAAGGCTGCTACACAAGATTCAGTAGGGAAATACATAATGTCACCTGCCGGCATCAGGGAAAGTTTGCAGACAATTACCGTTTATTTTGAGAGATTCGAGAACAATGAAAATCCGGAGGAACAGCTTGTTTTGCGTGAAATCCTGGTCGGCTCCTTCCTGAAAGTTTCTCCAGCACAATAACAAACCCGAAACCTAAGGCCATTAACAGCAGGGCAGTCGCCAGTTCTGAGTTTGCCAGCGGCCAGACATTTTCCTCCCGGATAACATATTCCTTACCACGGATTATCTGACTTTCCAAAGCAACTTTCCAGGGCCAGACTTTACGCATTGCTCCGATCATGAGTCCGGTCAGGATTGCTATGGTGAAATCATGCCAGCGCAGCAGCGAGTAGCGCAGAATCCTGGAAAATCCTAAAATACCTGTTACACATCCCGCAATGAAAATAAGCAGAATTTCCATATTTTCCATTACGAATGGATTTCTCAAGGCAGCCGTAATGAAAGCATATTTCCCCAAAATTAGCAGAATGAAGGATCCGCTCAATCCCGGAAGAATCATGGCGCAAATGGCAACAACTCCGCAAAGAAAAAGAAACCAGCCCTCTTCCGGAGTATGCAGAGGAATCAGACCGGTAATTCCATAAGCCAGCAATGTGCCCAGAACCAAGGCGGGGAAACTGGAGATTCGATTGTTGATTGAGTGGCTGACCACAATGATTGAGGCTGCTATCAAACCGAAAAAGACTGACCAGGTTTCTACAGGATGTTCGGTAAGCAGGTAATGCATGAGGTGGGCAGTGCTGATTACAGCCATGGCAATTCCGCATAGAAGTGTAACTAAGAAACGCAAATGCAGTCCTGTCAGCGCTTCTTTACCACGTAATCTTAATACCTGCCTGATTGTGTTCCAGTTGAAAGAGGAAATTGCTGTCAGCAAGGTCTGATAAATACCTGTGATAAAGGCCACAGTTCCTCCGGAAACCCCCGGTACAATATCAGCTGTGCCCATGCACACACCTTTAAAAAATAAATACGCGTGTTCACTGATTGACCTCGGACCCGGAGAGGCCCACCAGGCGTCTTTCCATGAGTAAGGTTCTGAGGTGGCTGAAGCTGCTGTAGTTTTCTTGCTTTCAGCTGAATTATGGGGCATGAGGAGGCTGGTTACTCAGACAAGTAAGTGCTTTTCGCTGTCTGTGACGTAAAAATGATGTTTATATGCTTCATCCAGTAATCTCCAGAAATCCTTTCTAAACTCTGGTTCATCAAGTCTTTTTCTCAATCCCTCGCAAAAATTTGTCAATCTGCCGGTAGATTGAGCACATTCACGCAAAAACTGGTTTGCGAAAACCTGTAATTCCCAGGGAAATTCTGACTCACTCAAATCCAGCAGAGGAGCATCCTGCAGGTGATTTTCATGCAGATTAGCAGAAAGCTGATCCACCAGATAGAAAAAGTCCTGACCCAGTACATCTAGCGCCTGTACTTCATAAGGACCGAGTCTCTGGATTAAATTTTCATGAAAACTTTTTGTGGCCGGTCTTGTATCGGATTTGTCTTCCAGCATGGTTTCTTTGTTGTATTATGATGCCGAATGAAGTCTGTGTAACACATATTCTATTGTGCAAGAATTATGACAGCATCTATTATTTTATTGAATGTTTAATGATATTAAGTGTTTAAATAAACTTTTTGATTCGCAAAATTAAAAGCTAAAAAGGAGAGGTTTAAATAACAATCCTGAAAACAAGATGTGCTTTTTCAGTATTTATGCGTATTGTTTTCATTTGGATTCAGCTTATGGAAAGATTGTAACTGAAATGTTTTGGAAGGGTTGAATTATAAACCAAAGATACATGTTAAGAATGCCGGTGCTGATTCAAATGTACTTTGGAGCTTTATTGAAACTTTGCTACTGCCTGACGTACAACTGAGCGTCGGAGTTTATTTTCATAAATTTTCTGCCGGCTTTTTTCGTCTTCCCATTCTGGTGTGGAAGTATCTCCGGAGTAAAGGATTTCCTTTGCTTTTTTCTCTGCTTCCTGGGCGCGCTGCAGATCAATCTCTTCGGCAGTTTCAGCCAGTTCAGCCAGCACCCTTACTACGTTTCCTTCAACCTGTGCGTAGCCCCAGTGTACGGCAATGGCCTGTGTGTTTCCGCTGCTCAGGTAAGATATGATTCCCGCATCCAGTGTAGTCAGCAAGGGGACGTGTTCCGGCAGAATGCCAAGCTCACCCTCAATTCCGGGGAGGGTTACTGATTCAACATCCTCAATCAGAACTGTGCGAAAGGGAGTTACTACTTCAAGACTAAGTTTATCCGACATCAGTTACTCATTTTCTTTGCTTTTTCCAGCACCTGCTCAATGGTGCCTACCATATAAAAAGCCTGCTCCGGAAGTTCATCATGCTTTCCTTCAAGGATTTCCCTGAATCCCTTGATAGTGTCCTTAATATCCACATATTCACCCGGTGTTCCGGTAAAGGTTTCTGCAACAAAGAAAGGCTGAGACAGGAATCTCTGCACTTTTCTGGCGCGGCTGACCACGGCCTTGTCGTCTTCTGACAATTCATCCATGCCGAGGATGGCGATGATGTCCTGCAAATCCTTGTAGCGCTGCAGCAGGATTTGAACTTCATGGGCAACATTGTAGTGATCGTCACCTAATACGTCCGCGGACAGGATGCGTGAAGTAGAATCAAGCGGATCAACCGCCGGATAAATTCCAAGTTCAGTAATCGCACGGCTCAATACGACTGTCGCGTCGAGGTGAGAAAATGTAGTTGCCGGAGCAGGATCAGTCAGGTCATCAGCAGGAACATAAACTGCCTGCACAGAAGTAATTGATCCTTTATTGGTTGAGGTAATGCGCTCCTGCAAATTCCCCATTTCTGTGGAAAGTGTCGGCTGGTAGCCCACAGCAGAAGGTATGCGTCCAAGCAAAGCCGAAACTTCTGAGCCTGCCTGAGTGAACCTGAAAATATTGTCGATGAACATCAAAACATCAGCCGCTTCTTCATCACGGAAATATTCCGCGACGGTCAAACCTGTCAGACCAACACGGGCGCGTGCTCCGGGGGGCTCATTCATTTGTCCATAAACAAGGCTTGTTTTATCGAGTACTCCGGACTCTTTCATTTCATTCCAGAGATCATTTCCTTCACGTGTGCGTTCTCCCACACCTGCAAATACGGAAAACCCGCCATGCTCTGCGGCAATGTTCCGGATAAGTTCCATGATCACAACAGTCTTGCCAACACCTGCACCGCCGAATAAGCCGATCTTTCCGCCTTTGAGGAAGGGACAGAGCAAATCCATCACCTTTACTCCTGTAACAAGCATTTGTGCTTCGGTTTCCTGTTCAGCAAATGTGGGCGCGTCACGGTGAATTGACCAGCGTTCATCTGTTACGATCGGTCCTGCTTCATCAACAGGGTCGCCTGTCACATTAATGATCCGACCAAGCACCCCTTTTCCGACGGGCGTGGAAATCGGCTCCTTCAAATCCTTCACATCCATTCCACGTGACAGTCCGTCTGTTGATCCCATTGAAACGGTGCGTACGGTGCTTTCACCGAGGTGCTGCTGCACTTCACAAATCAGCCGTGTATCTTCTTCCGGCTTGATTTCAAGTGCTGAGTAAATTTCAGGGAGGTCTTCTGTTTCGAATTCCACGTCAACAACCGGTCCCATTACCTGTACGATCTTGCCTGTGCTCATTGTTTCCTCTTAGTTTTGTATAGTAATAAATATGAAATTATAAACTTTCAGCGCCACTGATGATTTCGATCAATTCACTGGTGATTGCTGCCTGTCTTGTCCTGTTATAATGCAATTGCAGTTTATCAATTATTTCTCCGGCATTTTTTGTAGCCGCGTCCATGGAGGTCATGCGTGCCGCGTGCTCTCCGGCAATTGTATCCAGCCATGAAACATAAACCTGATTTTGAACATATTTTTCCAGCAGAGTTTGTAATATCTCTTGCGGAGATGGTTCAAACAATATTTCACGCTCATCCACAGTTTCTGCTTCTATGGGCTTAATAGGCAGAAGTTGCTCAATTACTGGAACCTGAGAGATTACGCTGACGAAATGATTGTATGCAAGAATGACCTGATCAAGTTCATCATTCTCAAACCGCTGAGTGAACTCGCCCACCACATCTCTGACAAGGCCCAGCTGCTCTTCAGGAGGTGTGCCTGTATGATTGACAACAATTTTGTGAGGAGTTCTTTTGAAGAAATCGTTTCCCTTACGGCCAAATATGGCAAACTCGGCACACTCAACTCCTTCGTCAACAAGCTGCTGAGATAATGCTTTGGATAGATTGGAATTGAAACCTCCGCAAAGCCCGCGGTCACTTGTGACTAATATAACAGCGGTCCGTTTTCCTCCGGTGTTCCGGAAGAGCAAGCCGTAACCGGAGTCCTGTTCTTCGTCTGTGAAACGCGTACTGAGAGAAGAGACTATGCTTTTCAGCTTTTTGGCGTAAGGTGTAGCTTCACGTATATGGTCTTCCGCCCGTCTTAACTTGGCCGCGGAAACCATTTTCATGGCGCTCGTAGTCTTCTGAGTTCTTTTAACGCTGTCGATGCGCTTGCGTATATCTTTTAAGCTGGACATTCCGAGTTACGCCGCACTGTTTTCTGAGGTAAAAGCCTGCACAAATTCATTCAAAGCCGCTTTTAATTCAGTTTCGGCTGTTTCGTCAATCATTGCTTTTTCTTCAATTGATTTACGCAAATCGGCTTTTTTAGTTTGAATAAATGTGAGGAATTCTGTTTCGAATTTGCTTAGTGCGTTGATCGGCTGGTCATCCAAAAATCCATTTGTGGCAGCAAAGATTGAAATCGACTGATCCACCCAGGGCATCGGCTGATACTGCGGCTGCTTGAGAATTTCCACCAGACGCTGTCCGCGTGCCAATTGTTTTTGTGTGGCCTGATCCAGATCACTGCCAAACTGCGCAAAGGCTTCTTTTTCTCTGTACTGGGCAAGGTCCAGACGCAGTGTACCGGCCACCTGCTTCATGGCTTTCACCTGTGCCGCGCCGCCCACACGGGAGACTGACAGGCCGACGTTAATCGCCGGACGAATTCCGGAATTGAACAAGTCAGTACTTAGGAAAATCTGTCCGTCTGTAATAGAAATCACGTTGGTTGGAATGTATGCAGAAACATCTCCGGCCTGCGTTTCAATAATCGGAAGAGCAGTCAGTGAACCGGCGCCAAGATCATCACTCAGTTTGCAGGCCCTTTCCAGCAGTCGGCTGTGCAGATAAAATACGTCACCGGGATATGCCTCACGTCCGGGGGGACGTCTCAACAGCAACGAAAGCTGACGGTAGGCCACAGCCTGTTTGGAAAGGTCATCATATACGCACAGCACATGCTTGCCCTGATCCCGAAAATATTCACCGATACTGACGCCTGAATACGGTGCAAGAAACTGCAGCGGAGCAGGTTCAGAAGCTGTCGATGAAACAACAATTGTGTGCTCCATCGCGCCCTCATTTTCCAGTCTCTGTACAATCTGCGCCATTGTTGAACGCTTCTGTCCAATTCCCACATAAATGCAGATCACATCACCGCCTTTTTGATTGATGATGGTGTCAATCGCAATCGCGGTCTTTCCTGTCTGTCTGTCGCCAATAATCAATTCACGCTGCCCGCGACCAATCGGCACCATTGAGTCGATCGCTTTCAGTCCGGTCTGCATCGGCTGATGCACAGATTTTCTGGCAACAATTCCCGGTGCTATTGTCTCAATCAGGCGTGTTTCACTGGAGTCAATCGGCCCCTTGCCGTCAATCGGTTTGCCTAATGGATCCACAACACGTCCCAGCAGTCCTTCGCCCACAGGAATCTCGGCAATCCGCTCGGTACGTTTGACCTCGTCGCCTTCCTTGATGGCGCGGTCTTCTCCAAAAATTACAACCCCAACATTATCTTCCTGAAGGTTTAAGGCCATGCCGGTGACATTTCCCGGAAACTCAACAAGTTCCCCTGCCTGCACATTGTCCAGACCAAAGACTCGTGCGATTCCATCTCCGACTTCCAGCACTGTTCCGACTTCTGATTTGGTGGCGGTTTTGTCAAAGTTTTCAACTTGCTGCTGAATTATTTTACTGATTTCTTCTGCTCTGATATTCATAACCTGTCAGCCTTTTATAATAGATTGTCGTATTTGATTTAATTGAGTTTGAATACTCCCGTCAATGACCATGGAGCCGATGCGTGTTACAATTCCACCTATGATGGAAGGGTCGATGGTAACATTGACTTCTACCTCTTTGCCCGAATAGCTGGAAATAGCATCTTCCATATTTTTCACAGTTTCATCCGGCAATTCATAAGCCGTCGTTACATCAGCTTCGATGCGGCCAAGTTTTTCCTGTAGTAATAAATTAAATGCCCTCTCAATGTCCGGCAGAAAATCTATCCGCCGCTTAGACAGCAGGTAACGGCTGAATGTGTCAACAAGGGCGGGCGCTTTTATTTCATTGAGAACGCCTTTCAGGATTTCCAGCTTTGCCCGGGATGAAACTTTAATGTCAGAAAGGACTTCTCTGAGTTCGGTATTCTCTTTGTAAACCTCAGTCAACGCGGTTAAATTTTTACCGGCATTGTCAAGGTCATTTTCCTTTTCCGCCAGATTGACCAGGGCTTTGGCGTAACGGCGGGCAATCATTCCCTGACTCACGCTGCTCCTTTAGTCCGGCTGAGTTGATCCATGTATTTAGTCACCAGTTTATTTTGCTGATTTTGATCCATTTCCTGTTTCAGCTTATTTTCTGCCAAATTGACGCTTTCTTCAGCAATCCAGTGCCGCAAATCATCTTCAGCTTTTCTGCGTTCCTGATCCAGGGCAAAACTGGCCTGTTTCTTCATGCGTTCAATTTCCTGCCTGCCTTCTTCAATTATGCGCTCTTTCTCAAGTTCAGCTTCTTTTTTGGCAGAATTGACCATTTGCACTGCCTCCTCTTCAAGTCCGGCAATTTTTGAACGCATTTCATTCAATTCTGCTGAGATATTTTCTTCAGCCTCCCTTGCGTCGTCAATCACCTTCTTTGCGGTACTGGCAGAATTGTTGAGTGCGTTCGCCAGAGGTTTCTTTGCGAATTTGTAAATGATGGCCAAAAGCACAGTAACATTGACAACTTTCCAGATGAAGTCCAGCAATTGCGAACCTCCTCCTTCACTCTCAGCGGCAAACAGGGGTACGCTCCAGTAAATGAAAAACACTGTAAGTGTAAAAATGCACGGTAAAAACTTTCCTGCAATAAACTGCCTGGCACAATTTAAATACTGATGTGGATTTGACAGCATAATTTTCAATTTGAGAAACAATCTAAAACAGGCAGTTGCCTTTATGTGAAAATGAATTCAGCTAGTTTAACAGCTGTTTGCTGATAGACGCGGACAGCTCTTTATTTAGTTTTGAGAAAAAGGTTTTGGTTGCTTCAATTTCTCCTTCCAGTTCCGCTATATTTTTATCAAGCTCTATCTTTAATGTTTGACGCTCTTCCACAATCATGGACTCCCTTAAAGATAAGCCCTCTTCATGTCCTGTGTTTCGCAGATGCAGGGCTTCTGTCCGCACGGCATCCAGCTTTTGTTGAAATTCCTGCTTGAGGCTTTCAACCTCTTCATTAATCTGAACTACACTTTGCTGGCTTTTTGCTATGGCCTGATTTCGATTGTCAAGCGTGCGTAAAACAGGCTGAAACAAAAGCTTATTGAGTGCATATATCATGATAAAGAGTACAATAAGTACAGCAAAAGGAGTGGCCAGCTGCAAATGCAATAAACCATAATCCATGCTGAATCCGCCCCACGCGTTTTCAATGACGGCTTGTTTGAAATTCATATCCGGATATAGCTTATTTGATCAATAAAACAATAAAGTTAAACGTTATAATTTAGCACATTGATTCATCATCAGTCAAGTATATTTCTATTTGAGTTGCATGATGCTATAATCACTCTGCAATTAAAAAGTAAAAAAATTCCAACAAATTAAATTACTGAGATGTATAGGACAGGAATCGGCTTTGACGCTCACGCACTTGCGGATGATCGTCCTTTGATCATTGGAGGAGTTCACATAGCTCACAACCAGGGACTGCATGGGCATTCAGACGCTGATGTGCTGGTTCATGCTATTATGGATGCAATACTGGGAGCACTGGCGCTTGGAGACATAGGCCGGCACTTTCCTGACACAGACCCGGAATTTGAAGGAGCAGACAGTCTGGAGCTTCTTAGTCATGTTCAAAAGATGATTGAGGAAAAAGGATATTGCTGTGAAAATCTGGACAGCATCATCATGGCAGAGACACCAAAAATGCGGCCTTACCTTGAGCAAATGCGAACAAATCTGGCTTCAGCGCTCAAAATTAAAACCGCTCAGGTATCAATCAAGGCCACAACAACTGAGCGCATGGGCTTCATCGGTCGGGAGGAAGGAATCGCCGCGCAGGCAATTGTGCTGCTGAAATCAAACAATTAAAGGAAAAGAGTCTCAAATGTTCAAAATAGTCATGGCCCTGGATCAGGGCACTACCAGTTCACGTACAATTTTATTCAGTGAGAAGGGAGAAATTGTATCTGAGGCAAATGCACCTCTGGCCTGCTCTTATCCCCAGTCCGGATGGGTTGAGCAGGACCCGCAGGAAATATGGGCCAGCCAATCTCAAACCATTCAGGAGGCATTGAAGAAAGCAGCGCTGACAATGAAGGACATTGCCGCGGTGGGCATCACAAACCAGCGTGAGAGCACCATTGCCTGGAACAGAAATACCGGTGAGGCAATTGCACCGGCCATAAACTGGCAGTGCAGGCGCACTGCTGATTTTTGCGAGGAGCTGAAAGCGGAGGGCTTTGACCGTGTACTGAGAAACCGCACCGGACTGGTGACTGATCCTTATTTTTCCGGAACAAAAATGCGCTGGATACTGGACAATGTACCTCAGGCCCGCGAGTTGGCGGAACAGCAGAACCTGTGTTTTGGCACTGTTGATTCCTGGCTTATCTGGCAGCTTACGGGTGGAAAAGTACACGCCACAGAAATCAGCAATGCCTCCCGCACAATGGTTTTCAATATTGACGCCTGTGCCTGGGATGATGAAATTCTGTCACGCTTCGGCATACCGCGCGAGACACTTCCGGAAGTAAGGCCATCAAGCGGAATTCTTGCTGAGATTGATCCGGAATTATTTGGAGGTTCTGCTCCAATTGCCGGAGTGGCCGGTGACCAGCAGGCCGCGCTTTTCGGGCAGGCATGTTTTGAATCCGGCATGGCAAAAAATACCTATGGCACAGGCTGTTTTATGATGTCTAATACCGGCTCAGAACCGGTTCAATCAAATCATGGCCTGCTCACTACAATTGCCTGGCAAATTGACAGCGAAGTGACGTATGCCCTTGAAGGATCAGTCTTCATCGCGGGCGCGCTTGTGCAGTGGCTTCGCGATGGACTGCAGCTTTTTGAGGATGCTTCAGAAACCCAGGCCATCGCAGAGTCTGTTGCTGATTCCGGGGGAGTTTTTGTGGTTCCGGCATTTGTAGGACTTGGCGCTCCGCACTGGGATCCATACGCACGTGGAACAATTGTGGGTTTGAACCGTGACACAAACCGCGGCCACATTGTTCGGGCCTCACTGGAAGCAATTGCTTTTCAGTCAGCGGAAGTTCTCCGGAGCATTGCCAATGATACTGGACAGGAAATCAGGGAACTGCGCATTGACGGCGGAGCCGCGGCAAATGATTTTCTCTGCCGTTTCCAGGCCGACATATTGGGGATGCAAGTTAGACGACCAAAAATTCTTGAAACAACAGCAATGGGAGCGGCTTTCCTGGCAGGACTGGCAGTCGGCGTATGGCAGGATCAGGCTCAAATCAGCAAACTTTGGCAGCAGGAAAAAATGTTCGCGCCGCGAATTTCCGGAGAAGAGTCAGCTCACTTAATGGAAGGATGGGGCCGTGCTGTAGAGCGGGCCAAAGGCTGGATAGTTAAGTGACTATAGAAATAGATTATCAGCGGATGATTTCTAAAATTGAAAAGGAAGAGATTTATGAAGAAAAATAAAAATGGAGGCGAAATGAAATCTGAATACAAAAAAGAAGACCTTGGCCACGGTATTCGAGGAAAACACTTTGATGCCTATAATGAGTCTCACAATGTTGTGCTTCTTGATCCCGAAGTTGCGAAGTTTTTTCCTACAGAAAACTCAGTTAATGAGGCTTTGTTGTCGATCATTAAAATCGCAAAAAATTCAGTTGATTTGACAAATAGATCCTCTTGATTCAAACAATCCTCTTCTATATAACAGTTTAAAGATTTACTGATAATCAGAATTTCCGCTACAGCTTGCCACGTTTTGCGGCAATTACCTCAGTGATCATACTGAGGGCGATTTCTGCCGCGGTCTGTGCTCCAATGTCTGCTCCTGCGGGGCCTTTGATTCGTTTGATTGCGTCCTTATCAATTCCGGCTTCTTCAAGACGGGTGCAGCGTTTGGCATGAGTTCGGCTGCTGCCCAACGCTCCGATATAGGGCAGGTCATGTTTCAGCAATATATGCAGGGCAGGGTCATCGATTTTGGGATCGTGCGTAAGCAGAATGGCATATGTGTCTTCATTCAGCGGCCAGTCATTCAATACTTGGTCGGGCCATTTGCTGATTAGCTGGTCCGGAGGAACATCAAAGCGTTCCGGAGTTGAAAAAACACCCCGAGGATCAATCACAACCGTCATGAAGTCCAGCTCCTTTGCAAACCGAACAAGCGGAATTGTGATGTGACCTGCTCCAATTATCAGCAGCTGGTCCTGCCTTGGAAAAACCTGGATGAACGCTTTTTGTCCGGCAATTTCCACGACATTGTTTTCACGCTCATTGTAGGCATTGAGAGCAAGTTTGACTGCTTCATCACGATTGTTTTGAAAGCCACCCACGTATTCACCTTTATCTGGAAGCACCAATAAAGGCATTTCATTTTCATCTGTAGTTTCGCTTTCAGCGGTAAGTGGAGAAATCAGGACAGCCGGCTGATTGTTCCGGATACAATTTTGAAGAGTGTCCCAGACCTTTTTCGTTTCCAGATCATTCGAAAAGGCCCAGTGTTTTTCCACCAGCACTGAAACCTCACCTCCGCAGGATAAGCCTACTGACAAGGCTAAATCGTCCTCTACTCCATAATTAAGCTGGCGAGGCTTACCCGTTTCCAGGACTTCCAAACCTTCTTCGATTACAGCACCTTCAATGCAGCCTCCGCTGACGGATCCCGCGACCTTCATTCCGGACCCTATCAGCATGCCTGCTCCTGTTTTCCTTGGTGCAGAGCGCCATGTACGGATTACCCTTGCCAGTACGAAAGGTTCTCCGGAATTGATCCAGTTCAGCTGCTCTTCCCAAATATCTCTCATAATTTTTTTACCGTATTTTTCTTCAGTTTCCCTCACCCACCGCAAGCGGTCCCCCCTCTCCCACGGGGAGAGGGGAAAGTAAACAAATATACAGTGATCAGCAATAATCCGTGGCTAAAACTAATCCGTGATTATCCGTGGCTAAAACTAATCCGTACTTATCCGCGGCTAAAAGTTAGTTACCTTTGGTCCAGAAGTCCTGTTAAATAAGTTGCAATTCCGGCGGCACAAATGCCCCGGAAGGCAATGCACTTTGCTTCACCAATCTTGGTGCCGTCTGGTGCATAAACGTAAGACCAGAATGTGGTCCAATCATAATGTGCCAGCAATTCACCTTCCTTGTTGTAAAGCCTCCTGTTTTTTGCGCTTCCGACCAAATTCTGCTGTCCATCATCTATTACCACAAACAGTTGGAAACCACCCTTGATATTGACAAATCCCAGTCGTCCCTTGGCTGTGCCATCCATGTCCTGCAGTTCCACGTAATCAATGTAAACCAATGCCTTTCCAACTTCCTGCTCTTCTGCATTCAGGATTGCAGTTTTAATGGGTAATGCAAATAAATTTGCAGACATTTCAAGGCATACGATGCAGAAGAGTAAAATCCAGCGTAATTGAAAAAATAAGTGTTTCAACCTGAATAGCATTTGATGTACAGGAAACAAAAAAAGGGAAAGCAGGCTCTATGTTAAGCCTGCCTTCCCTTTGGAGAAAATGCAATAAAAAGCAAATATAGATTAAATTGTCAGTCCGTGGTCTTTTCTCCAGCAACAACAGAAGGAGGACCTGTTACAGTTGGTTTATCTCCTATGTCAGGATCAACCCAGCCACTAC
>LUMW01000062.1_pt1 | contig 47704 bp, 41 predicted proteins | sample 729761 | NCBI WGS metagenome assembly LUMW01 (sample SAMN03860302, study PRJNA289734) | marine metagenome | biome: seawater column; feature: ocean; material: water; isolation source: Red Sea water column Station 192 - depth 500m | place: Saudi Arabia: Red Sea | collected 2011-10-15 | depth 500 m
TTATGCCTTATGTTTTAACATTTAACAATTTATTGAGACTTGCATTGGTGCGGCTAATTGCCTGGCTGTGGAGAGTGTAATAACCAATTCCCACGGCTATTGATGCAGCAAAAACTATAGCAAAAACTGCACGTTGTTTGCGGATTTGTCTGAATGTGAGATACAACAGAAACAGCAGACAGATTATAAGCGTTAAGATCCCATTACGACTTCCTGCAAGGATAATACTGTATAAGGCAGTTGCTATTCCAAGACTTGAGAGTATCAGGGAATGCCTCAAGTTGGCTAGACTCCAAAAAAATACTGCCACACTGGCCACAGCATACGGATTCCGGTTTTCAAAAAATGATGAAGGTGAATTTCCTCTGAAAAACAAATCTATGTGCAGCCCATAACTGGACAGCAAACCTGGAATGCTGAGTTTTCCGTGCAAGTCCAAAAAAGTCAGGGCCATTAACAATACATATATTCCTGTGAAAATCTGTCCACTTTTATTCATTGTATTCCGTTCAAGAGCAAACAGAAATGCCAGAAACGTCAATAGCATAATTGAATAGCGTCCGGAATGTTTGAGTGCTAACGCCGGAAAATCACTCATAATTGCACCCAGCCACATCCAGCAAAACAGAAAGGCAAGAACGAGTAAAGGAAGTCGAAGTTTGTCCCATATTTCAGCAATCCTGCCTCTATTCCAGAATAGGCATAACAAAGCAATCGGAGGAAGAAATAAGGTATACAGACTGAGACGGATTGGAAATGAAATATTTAAAATATTTTCCAGCGTCTGCTGCAATGCAGGGAGTTTTAATGGAAGTGAAAAAAGAATCAACAGTCCTACCAGAACCGGATTTATCCATTGTTTAAGCGGCATGGGCAGTGGAGTTTGAAAGTTGGTGTTTTAATATCATAAGAAAGCAACTCAAAGGAATAAGTGCTTCTGTAATTACTGTGGCTGTTGCTGCTCCTGAAGCACCATATTGTGGAATCAACCAGTAGTTGAGCAGTACATTAAGCAAAACAGCACAGGCAGTGATCCCAAGGTAAATACGGTTATGATCCAGAGCAACCAAAGATTGGGTCATCAGGTATCCCCAGAATATTATTGGAATTGCCAGAGCCAAAATTTGTAATATTTCAGCAGAGTCTTGGAATTCTGGTGCAAAAAACAATTGAATGATTATTTCCGCAAGAAAAAATACAGCTGCACCACCGACAATTCCTGTCAGGGAAAGCAGCAGTAATCCTTTACGGAAGTAAATTTTGAACTGTTTGGTTTGTGAAAGTCCGGGAAAGATGGCGGCCATCACGATTGTCGGGATGAAAAATGTGCCTTCCATTAAATTGAATGCCACGGAATACAGTCCAACTTCAGCTTTTGAAGAAAGTACACCCAGCATTATTGTGTCAATACGAAAATAAAACTGTATTAAAAAAAGCACCATTCCCAATGTTATCGCCTCATTCCAAAGCTGTGAAGTTCTAAGCGAATCTTTGCTGTTTTCATACTTTTTTAACTTTGAGAGATATTTTTTCCAAAGAATTCCCGAAACAAAAACAGTGCCTGCAAACCTAGTCAGCATCAAAACTAGTGAACCAACCCATGACTGATCAATCTCCTGATAAACAAAAATCAACAATATTCCAAAGGCAAGCAAATTTTGCAGAGCCACAGTGATTGACTCAGGACGCAAATCTTCCAGTCCACGTAAAATACCGAAAATTGATTGCTGAATCGTGTTGATCAGAAAATAACTAAGTATTGTGCCTAATAGAAGTGGATGGATTCCCTGCCACCAACCGAGCAGAATTACAGGTGGTATCAGCACTATTGAAACTCTACTTTTGATATTAAATGAATTCCTGATTACCTCAGTTTTTCCCCGGCTCACCCATTTGGTAATCAACTGATTTAATCCCAGATCCAGGGCGGGTTGCAAAATTATTACACCTGCCACAAATACGAAGGAAAACTCCCCATAACCCTTTGTGCCAACAAGATTTGCGAATACAATATGAAATAATAGAAGACTGACTTTGGCGACAATCTGTCCCGAAAAGTTCCAACTTAAATTACTTCTTAAGGAATTAATAATGTGAGACTCCGAGGAGGCAGGCATAGGGGGGGAACTAAACTATAATTTTAATGAGAAGCAACTGAAATAATGAAGTTGTTAGAGTGCGGTGCTTTTTGATTCACACCACACTCCAAATTCATTTTCAGTCAAACTCCACCAAGGGCGGCTTTTTGTGAGGGAGTGGCAAGGCTGTGACCCTTTGTGCGTATTTCCAGGCGGTTGAGGGCATTCAGAAAGGCGAGGGCACTGGCAACAACTATGTCTGCATCGGTTCCGCCTGTGATGGCTTTAACCACGTATGAAGTAAGAGTACAATCAATGCCTGTAATTTCCTTAATGGTATTCAATGCGGCATCCACCGGACCATCCCCGAAGCCAGCTTTCTTAATGACTTTATCATCAATTTTCATCACAATTGTCGCAGTTGGAATTGCAGTAGTGCCCGATGTGACGACAAGATCTTTCAGAATAAACTTATCCGTTTTCTTGCCTATTCCATGTGTGACCAGAGCTTCAATATCTTCATCAAAAACCTGTTTTTTAAGATCAGCAAGACGTTTAAATTCTTTAAAAATATGGTTCAAGTCAATGTCATTCAGATCAAAGCCCATTTCCTGGATTCTCTGGCCAAGAGCAAAGCGCCCTGAATGCTTACCCATTACCAGATTGCTGGACTTGATACCCACAGACTGAGGTGTCATAATCTCATATGTCAATGGGTTTTTAAGAACTCCATGCTGGTGAATTCCTGCTTCATGCGCGAAGGCATTTGCGCCTACAACAGCTTTATTAGGCTGAACATCAACTCCGGTGATTTGTGAAAGCAGTTTGCTTGATGGAAAAAGCTGTTCTGTAACAATGTCGCTTTCAAAGCCGAAATATTCCTGTCGTGTTTTGAGAGCCATCACCAACTCTTCAAGTGAAGCATTGCCTGCACGTTCTCCAATTCCGTTGATTGTGCATTCGATCTGTCTTGCACCAGCCCGTATTGCGGCCAGTGAGTTTGCTACTCCAAGTCCTAAGTCATTATGGCAATGCACTGAAAACACCACCTTGTCCGCATTGAAAACTTCATTACGAAGCATGGTGATTAATTCAAACATCTCATCCGGAGTGGTGTAGCCCACTGTGTCAGGAATGTTCAAGGTAGTCGCTCCGGCCCGTACAGTGTCCGACAATACTTTCACTAAAAATTTCGGATCACTTCTGGTCGCGTCCTCTGGACTGAACTCAACATTGTCTGTGGATTGTTTTGCTCTCTCCACTGCGGCCACAGCCATACTTTTTACATCTTTGGGCTCCATCTGCAGCTTATGCTTCATGTGAAGCTCACTGGTGGAAATAAAAGTGTGGATACCCCAGTTTTTTGCATCACTTAATGCTTCAACTGCAGAGTCAATGTCAGTTTTTGAGGCACGGCACAATGAAACAACCGTTGAATTTTGAATTTGCTGTCCGATATCCCGGACACTGTCAAAGTCTCCCGGAGATGAAGCCGCGAATCCGGCTTCAATTGTGTTCACACCAAGACGCTCAAGCTGCTTGGCAAGGGTCAGCTTTTCGTTTGCTGACATTGAACATCCGGGGGACTGCTCTCCATCACGGAGAGTAGTATCAAAGAACTTTATCTTTTCCATACATCTCCTTGCCTTACATTACCTGTAAGCTGTTGATTAAAATTCCTGAACAAACATGGTTCAGCTGATGATCACCACGCAAAACTGCGTGGAAAAATCATGATTATGCCCTTTTCAGATTCCAGCCAGAATTAAAGAATCTGAAAAGTGTTATGTCAACGCTTGAAGTGCCAGTCTTTAATCCCGCAGGAAAAACACCTTATTCAACCAATTTTTTACCAGTAACCGGTATAATCAGTCTTGTAATGAAAAGAACAATTACGATAAAGCAAGGCACAATTCATGCGTTTACCATAATAAACCTATCACATTCACAATAGAGTTGAAAGCAAATGTTAATTTCAGAGTTAAAAAATCCATGTACTGAATGTGATGGAAGCGGATATATTGCAGGATTAGATGAATTGGGAACTATTCAGATTAACTTGCGCCAGTCATGCCATGTTTGTTCCGGCAGGGGTTACAATCTGACAGAACTTGGACAGGATATGTGGAAATTGTACAAGCCCATGGTCAAGGACTTAATCAGCATGGAGATGCAAAAAAAATCGGAGTGATGACCTGTCTTCAACTATAATTGGTAAACATGCTTTGCTAGACTGAATACTTAAAATTAAGTCAAAAGTAATCGAACCCAAAACCAAAATTCTGAAATCCTAACTCCTGATGCAGATAGACTATTATCCCAGCCAGGCAAAGAAAAGGAGCAAAAGGAATTTGCGTTTGCAGCAGAGATTTTAATTCCTGATTTGCTTCACGCTTTTTCACCAATGATATTCCTCCAATAATAATTCCTGTTACAGCAGCAATCAGTAAAACCGCTCCAAGTCCCTGCCAACCAACCCACATACCGATTAAACCAAGTACAGCCGCATCTCCCTCCCCTAGTCCTTGACGGTGCCGAAAGGTTTCATATAAAAATCCCACAAAAAAAAGAAGCCCTGCACCAATCAACAATCCTGCAAGAGAATTAAGTATTTCCTCTGGAGCAAAATAAAGAAGCCATGATAAACGTAGAATAATCGCAAGAGTAATCAGTCGTCCTTCAATTAACAGGGTTTTTATGTCAATCAGGGCAATCCCTACAAGTGTTGCTACTAAAATGAGGTCGCTTAATAATTCCGGACTCCATTGCCTCCATCCAGCAAGTGCTCCCCCAGCAATTGACATTGCAGCAAACACTCCCCAATCTGGTTTATAAACTGAGTAGCTGTCTGATGAAATATTTGTAGAATCTTCCTGCGAAGTTGCTAAAACCTGCGCCACAAAAACTTTTACCCATAAAGATATAATCCAGGCCAATCCTGCTCCAATAAGTGCGCCCGCGGCAATGTTGGTAATTTCAAACATTTGGATTATTAGATCCAGGTAATCATTTTTTGTGTATTTTAATGAATGGGGTAAGTGAGATGTTCAAACTCCAAACTGTAAATTAGCATCTCCTATAGGAAAAACATTTCAGAGGCTACCTAATTTCACTCTAACTTTACCATCTCTCACATCATCAAAGGCACTATGGTCCATAATTGCATGAAACGTAACTGACCCTTCAAAGGTTCGGTCCTCTTGACTAGGCGGGTCAACTTTGATTCTAACAGCAGCATTGCCGTCTGTGTTAAGACGGATTGAATCAGGTATATCCAAATTATAATAATTGCCTTTTAAAAACACTGGACCGGGGCGTTCAACTTTACGGTCACTGCCAGAGCGAACAACCTGCATATTCAGTTTAAGTTCAATTGGTTTTGTGCCTGAGAAGACGGGCTCCGACGGTTCAATCCAGAGTTTTAATTCATTCGGAATCATACTCACTTTTTGAGGCATAAAATCGTTTTTCTGGATTTGATAGAGACGTTGCCCCCTTTGTAATTTTACGAAAGAACTTTTATTAAACACCTTCACTGTTCCAGATGTGACTGCAATATCATTTCTGGTTTTTTTCTTAGAGAATCTAATGGATGCATTTGAAAGCTGTAAACGCATGCTGCCACCGCTTATTTCTACATGATTTTTTCCCCGTACAAAATGTCCCCAAAAACTCCCTGACCGCAAAATCAGTCTGTATCTTGCCCAACGGGAGTTATGAGTCTTTCTTGCACCGACAGTCAGTACAGTATCAGCAAACAAACGTATTTCTGAACCATCCTTAAAAAAGACAGTCGCCCGTCCTTCTTTTTCGGTCCGGACTCTTTGCCTGTACCGCAACAGCAATCCGTTTGTGCCTTCCACCATTTTTTTAGCGGGACCGGCTTTAACTTTTCCTTTGATTTGTGAAAGTACTGCTATGGCTGGAAATGATTTTGCCGAACAAAACTCCGGCAATGTACCGAACAGTAAAAAAAGACTGATTGAAATACAATACCAGCGGCAGATATGCATTTTTTGCAGTTTTAGTTTGTACGATCCCGGCGTGTGAATTCCAGTAGATGTTTTATAATTAATTCTGAACTCCAGAGTCCATTGCTGTGCAAAACTTTTGGAAGAATCACGTAGCGGCCATAGCGCATTCGCTTTCCAGCGTCTCTTACAGACAAAAATCTGGACTCGGCTTTTGCAGTAAAAAGTAAAGTTACAGTTCCCAGAGATTGTAAGTCGTCGCCTAAACCTTCCCAGTTGATGGATGCTTCCAGACCAAGGGCATACCCCTCAGCATCACCTTGCAGAATAACATTTTCCTGTTCCTTAGTTAAATGGTCTAATGAATGCCATTGTTGAAGATATGCGCTAACATTACCTGAACGCAGTTTATCTAATTTTTCTTTTAGATATTTTGCCTCTTCAAGTTCCTGATAAGGTTGAGCGCCGACGGTAATCAGTGATCGAATTCTACGAGGAAATTCTTTAGACATTTGAAAACCGACTTGTGCTCCCAAGCCGACTCCAAAAAAATATGTGTAATCTGCCTGGACTTCCCTCAGAATATCAAGCACATGCCTGATGCGGGAAGCTATGGTGTAATGGGCATAATCTTTTGGGGCATCGCTTAAGCCCTGACCAAGCGGCTCAATAAGCACCAGACGGAAATCCTGCTCCAGTTGTTTCACATAGCCTTCCTCCTTCCAGGCATTCATTGGAATCATGTGAGGAGGATGAAGCAGCATCCATGGGCCTTTGTCTCCTGCAAGTTCGTAGTGAATTTTCTGCTTATTTGAAACAACAATTGACACTTTTCAGTTTTCAGTATTCAGTTTTAAAAGTTAGGATTCCGGATTTGTTGCTAACTAATACGGACTCACATGGGGCATTCAATTAAATTTGCTCCAGTTCCTCCATTTTTTTCAGCTCTTCCTTCGAGGGACGGTGTCTCCAGCGCCGATGAAACCAGGCCCATTGCTGAGGATTTTGACGGATACGTTGTTCCAGGTGCAGGTTCATTTTTTTTGTAACTGAATAAACATCCTGTTCCATTTCTGGATGATGACGTACAAATGTACCCACTGTTTCAAATTTCAGTCTGAAAGTCCCGTCTGTCTCACGTATCACATTATAACTCACTACAGTTGCGCCTGTTTTCAAGGCAAACACTGCCGCCCCAACTGGAGTCTTGGCTGGTATTCCAAAAAACGGAACCCATGTACTTGGCACGTTAGTGTCCTGGTCAATGATCAAAATCAGAATATTTTTGTTCCGCAGGCAGCGAAACAGTTTTCTGGATGACATTGATGTACCGCGCGGCATAATTTCCATGTTTGTTTGCTCACGCTGACTAATGATCAACTCGTTGATGCGTTGATCAGGGACATTAGCAGTTGCTGCTGTCATTACAAGCCCCGTACGCTTTGCATAGGTAGTAATCAATTCCCAATTGCCCATATGCATACCTAAAAGAATAACCCCTTTTTCAGCATTTACAGCATTAGTCAATGCGTCTTCATTTTCAACATGAACCAATTTTTCTTGATTGTTTATGATTTGCGGCAAACACAAAAATTCAAAAAGCATTTGACCAAAATGGCCAAAACATTCCCTCGTCCACTGCTTACGCTCTGCATCATCCAATTCAGGGAAAATCAGTTTGAGCTGTTTTTCAACAATACCTCGATCTTTTCGAAGCACACGGTAAGCAACACTTCCTACTCCTTTTCCAAATTTCTGTAACAAAGGCACGGACAATTTTTTACCCAGAAAAAGTCCAAACTTAAATACAAGATATTCCAGTTCACGCCGTATCGAAGTTGTCCATTCCGGACGGGATTTTTTGAATTCATCATATGTCGGCTGAGCGATTTCAGCACCTGGATTTAGTCTGTCAGAATTCAATAGTAGTATCCTGTATATTTGTTTCAGATGGTCAGGCTTAAGGCCTGTTTCAGGCATCCAGCGTTCCGATTATTTCTTTTTTGACTGCTTCCGGATTGGCAGGAACTGTTTTACTGCGAGTATCCATGTTTTCCAGTACTGCTAATTCTTCCGGAAGTTTCGGCTCAGTTCCCAGGGCTTTCCGGATGGCTTTGCTGAATTTGGCAGGATGCGCGCAGGCCAAACAAATGACTGGTGTTCGGATATCTGTTTTTTCAGCAGCACGTACGCCCACTGCAGAATGAGGGTCTAATAAATATCCATGTTGCTGATTGTAATTTCTTATTGTGGATAATATTTCTGCATCATCAACACTCCCGGAAACAAAGTCATTTTTGGCATTGCTAAGTAAATCAGCTCCTATTGTTAATCTCCCGCTATTTTCAAATTCATCCATCCAAAGCTGCAATTGTTCAGAAGACTTTCCCGCAAGATTGAAAAGGTAGCGCTCAAAATTACTGGATATTTGAATATCCATAGAAGGGCTTAATGTTTCTTTGACTTCAGCACGATGATATTCTCCACTGCTGAAAAAGCGATGCAAAATATCATTTTCGTTTGTTCCTACAATCAGTTTGTCAATTGGCAAACCCATGCATTTTGCATAGTATCCAGCAAGCACATTTCCAAAATTTCCAGTCGGTACAACAAAACTGACAGGTTCTGATTTTTCTCTGGCAACTCGAAACCATGCATAAAAATAATAAACTATTTGTGCCAATATACGAGCCCAGTTAATTGAGTTTACAGAACCTAGATGATAAGCCTGCTTGAATTTACTATCGTTAAAGAGAGCTTTTACAATTCTTTGCGCGTCATCAAACGTACCTTCAACTGCAAAGTTGTGGATGTTTGAATCAAGAACTGTAGTCATTTGACGCTCCTGAATTATACTAACCCTTCCTTTTGGATGAAGCATGAATACATCCACGCCATTCTTGCCACGCATTCCATGAATTGCGGCACTGCCTGTATCACCAGAAGTTGCACCCAGAATTCTCAAAGGATGATTTCGTTTATTTAAAAAGAACGCAAACAGGTTTCCTAAAAACTGCAGTGCCACGTCCTTAAAGGCAAACGTTGGTCCATGAAACAGTTCAAGAATGTTTATTTGTCCAACGGAATTAACCGGTGTGATTTCCGGGTGGCGGAATGAGGTGTAGCTCTGCAGAATTATATTCCTTAAATCTTCATGTGTGATACTGCCGCTGGTAAATGGCAGCATGATTTCAAGGCTTAACTCCGTAAAACTGAGTTTAATCCATTTGTCAAAATCATTCTGAACGAAGGGCAATTCATTTGGAACCAGCAATCCTCCATCATCTGACTGGCCCATCATGACTGCTTCCTCAAACAGCAGGTTTTTTACTTGCCCTCGTGTACTTGAATAGCGCATTGCTTTGATGTATGTTTGTACATTCTTTAAAAAGACCGGAACTGGAGTTATTTCAGTAAGATTTTTTGAATAAACTGAATGTTCTCCAGAATACTCAGATTAATTATATTGATGTCATTTCAGAAAATTCTATTTTTGCTGCTGTTTATATTTTCAGTAAACAGCACAATCTTTGGGGCAGCATTTCCGGTTCTTCCGGAATTTCAAGTGTATCATACTGTTGGAAGCAGAGGAAGCACTTACACTACAGGAGCGCTTGGTTTATCTCTTCATCTATATGATGAACCTGTTGGTCCTGGCCGCTATTTACATTTTTTGGCTTTGAGCATTCCAGAAAAAACTGTGGCCTGGAAAAGTAAAGTTGGGGCCTTGTTTTTGAGTGAAAAAGCATCCGGATTTGAAATTGGTGTTCATGATCAATGGCAAACACCATCCGGAAAAGGCGCGACTTTGTCCTTGCGGAAAATTCAATGGCCCAAAGTTCATCAGGGAGATAGTGACCTCGGAGAAGCCTCATCTGATATTCTTCACATGGGATGGAGCTGGATTACAGGCACTCCCATCATCACTGTTTGGCTATTGGGGCTTGATATTGCCAATCTGAATTTACCCCATGATCGTAAGCAGGAAATTCAGCTTGCATTGGGGATGCGAACAGTTTTTTGAATTTCTTATCTTAAGAATGTCATTAGATATTCTTAATACGGCACTGTCCGCAATACTTCATTATTTCAGGCAATTTTCAATGAGTATCCTTCAGAATGCAAGTGCAGCTGAACTCGAAATAATAATCTATTAAATCATCTAGTTAAGAAATAATGACAAAAACAAAAACATCTAATTCATCAAACCATGAGTGGTATTTTGAAGATTATAAACAGGATGCTGTAATCGAAATTGGGACGATTCAAGTAGAAGAGGAAGAGATTCTTGAATTTGCTCTGCGATATGATCCTCAGCCGATACACATTGATCCAGAAGCAGCAAAAAAAGGCCCATACAAAGGACTGATTGCAAGTGGATGGCAGACCTGCGCATTTGTAATGAGGGCAATGGTTGAAAATTATTTTTCCCCATCCTCCAGTCTGGGTTCTCCAGGTATTGATGAATTGCGTTGGCTGAAGCCTGTACGTCCGGGAGACAGACTAACAGTCCGGGCTACCATACTGGAAACAAAACGTTCACGCTCCAAACCGGACAGAGGAATTGTCACAACGTTGGTTGAAGCAGAAAACCAACAGCAGGAAAAGGTGCTTAGTTTCAAAGGCTTAAATTTTATGCTCTGCAGGGAGTTTTCTGCAGATAAGCCTTTTGATTAGGCTAAAAGGTATTTCCTCATTTTCTACAAGAATTCTTTTTCCCAAAAATCAAATGATGTGTTTCAGATGAAAATGATTTTTGATTTCTATTATTTGAGTTGACGTTCAGTAATCGTCACTACATATTAACATTGCCGTTTAATGATAAATATGATCCAATAACACGCTGATATATAAAATTATTTTTCCTGGAGAGCTATTTGTGACTGACCCTATGGTACTAATATTTTTATCAGGTGGCCTGTTTCTTGGCTGGTCGCTTGGGGCTAATGATGCCGCAAATGTTTTCGGCACAGCTGTCGGCAGTCGCATGGTGCGTTTTACTACTGCCGCGCTGATTTGTGGTGTTTTTGTGATAATAGGGGCGATTGTCAGCGGAACCGGTACAACACTGACATTGGGAAAACTTGGTGCGGTAAATGCGCTTGGAGGTTCCTTTATGGCCGCCTTCGCCGCAGGACTGACTGTGTATTGGATGACAAAATTCGGTCTGCCTGTTTCTACCAGCCAGGCAATCATTGGCTCAATTATCGGTTGGAATCTGTTTAGTGATTCATACACGGATATTTCCTCCTTGTTGAAAATTTTGTCAACCTGGGTGCTTTGTCCTTTGCTGTCAGCCTTGATTGCTGCGCTTTTGTTTACCTTTGCAAAGTCTCTGGTAAGAAAAGTCAGCATTGGTCTGATACGATTGGATGGTTACACCAGGCTGGCATTGATCCTTGCCGGTGCATTTGGCGCGTACAGTCTTGGGGCAAACAATATTGCCAATGTAATGGGAGTTTTTGTGCCAGTTGCTCCGTTCCAGGAAATGCAGTTTGGTAGTAATTTCAGTATTTCATCCGCACAACAACTGTTTTTACTGGGGGGGCTGGCAATTGCAGTGGGGGTCTTTACCTACTCAAAGCGTGTTATGATGACAGTCGGGTCAGAACTGATGACTCTGACTCCTTTGGCGGCTTGGGTGGCAGTAATGGCCCACTCAATTGTTCTCTTTCTATTTGCTTCCGAGAGGCTTGAGCAGTTGCTGGCAAACATGTCTCTTCCAACCATCCCGCTTGTTCCGGTTTCAAGTTCGCAGGCTGTGGTTGGAGCAGTGATTGGAATTGGAATTATTCAGGGAGGAAGAGAAATACAATGGCCCAGAATTTACAGCATTGCCAGAGGCTGGGTCATCACACCCCTTATTTCATGTTTAATTTGTATCATTGGTTTGTATTTCCTTCAAAACGTTTTCCAGCAAACAGTGAAGCGTGAATCGCAATATCAGCTTTCAGCAGGTGTACTGGAAAAGTTACAAGAAGAGGGAATTAACACTGAGGGATTGGATACACTTTCCGGATCAGTGTTCTACAGTTCTGCAGAGCTGGTAAGGGTAGTAAAGGAGAAAGTGGATTTATCCGGAAGGCAGGGTTTGAAAGTGGTTGAATATTCGCTTCAAAATAGACTTGTTATCAACTCGGAAAAAATTGATTCCATGAACAAACAGATTCTTTCACCACAACAGCTGGAAGCCTTGCAGCAACTGGAAGGACAGAATTATAAATTCCCCTGGCAACTGGGTGATGCATTGGGTGCAATCAGCGAAGAGTGGAAACTGCGTGAGGGTGGACTTAAGAATAAGCTTCATGACCGTAAAATAAAACAAAAACTTACTTATTTATACCGAATATTTCAAGAGAGAGAAAAATGAACCCTTTGAGTTTGTTATTTAAAAAACAATATGCCGTAGAAGAAAAGGTACAGCGCTTATTGCGTCACCTGGAAGATATGGCACATCAATATCAGGCTGCGTATGAAGCATATCTGGATGGGAGCATTGAAGAATTTTCTCAACGGAATCAGGAGCTGGGTGAAATTGAAAAAGAATTGGATGAGCTAGGGCATCAGATTCAAATGACCTTGCTTCATGAATCACTGATGCCGAATTCACGTGATGATCTGCTTTGGTTTCTGACAAAACTGGATAAAGTGCCAAGCAGTTTCAAACATTCCCTTGGAGATATTGTTCTGGAGAAACCGGAAATTCCGGAAGATCTTCATTCGTCTTTGAGAAATATGCTGATACATACCCATCAAGCAGTGCAGGCATTGGCGCACGCCACCGATTCATTATTTTCAGACTTGAGAGCTGTGCGGCAGCACGTTGAGGAAGTCGGCCGTCAGGAAAGTGAAGTTGATAAGTTAGAACATAAAATGCTTCAATCGGTATTTGAAAATGAAAACTATGAACTGGCAAAGCAATATCAGCTGAAAGGAATATTGAAGCAAATCGGCAGAGTCACCAATCTTGCGGAGGATGTTGCAGACGCAGTGCTTATATTGGCCACTAAACACTCTACCTGAAAATATGTCGGAAAATTTTATTATTCTTCCTCAGAAAAATATTTTAATTACTAATCTGTTGTATGGGTCTCACATCTAAATCAATGAACTACATTCAAATTGAAAAGCCCGGCGAACCTGAAGTATTGAAGCTCAGCTCACAGCTTGTTCCGGATCCAGGCCCTAACGAAGTGCTGATTCGAGTTAAAGCCGCGGGAGTCAACCGTCCGGACATAATGCAGCGTAAAGGACTTTATCCTCCTCCTCCGGGAGCCACTGATGTGCCGGGTTTGGAAGTGTCCGGAACTGTTGTTATGGTAGGTAAAAAAGTTACGGAACTGAAACTTGATTCGAAAGTTTGCGCGCTGGTTACTTGCGGCGGTTACGCGGAGTATTGTTTGGCGGCAGCTTCTGTATGTTTACCTGTTCCAGAAAAAATCTCACTGGAGCACGCGGCAGGAGTTCCGGAAACCTTCTTTACTGTCTGGACAAATGTTTTTGAGCGAGGGCAACTCAAATCCGGAGAAACAATGCTGGTACATGGAGGGAGCAGCGGGATCGGCACCACCGCAATTCAACTAGGCAAAGCTTTTGGAGCGACTGTTTACACAACAGCAGGAACTCAGGAAAAATGTGAATTTTGTGAAAACCTCGGAGCAGATGCTGCCATAAATTACAATGAACAGGATTTTTCAGATGAAATAATGACTCTGACAAAAAACAGAGGAGTAGATGTAATACTTGACATGGTCGGAGGGCCATATTTCCCAAAGAATATTAAACTTCTTGCTTCACAAGGAAGACTACTGCAAATTGCCTTGATGCAGGGTTACAAAGCAGAAGTAGATTTTCGTCCGTTGCTGATGAAACGCGTAACTTTAACAGGCTCCACATTACGTCCCCGCAGCATCGAAGAAAAAGCTGAAATTGCTCAGGGACTGCGTAAACAGGTGTGGCCGCTGCTGGATTCAGGGACTGTCCGGCCAATCATCCATCAAACTTTCCCGCTCGAACAGGCCGCAAATGCGCATCACCTGATGGAAAGCAGCAGCCACATCGGCAAGATTTTACTTTTACCTAATGCAGATTGAAACCAGTCCCAAAAAGAGAATCTTTAATATTTGCCCAATGTTGTTTCCAAAATTATCGGGCAGATAATTTTTTTGAACATCGCTTACACACTTGAAAAATATTATCCAAATCCTGAATTACTTAGTCTGAAAACACCTTGTGAAAAAACAATTTATGTTAGCTGAACAGAAAGAATGAATGGCGATTGAAGTCCGGAACGTCTGTAAATCCTTTAAAGACGTCAATGCCGTCCAAAATGTCGATTTGCTGGTTGAATCCGGAGAAGCATTGGCTCTGCTTGGACCAAACGGTGCAGGCAAGACAACCCTTGTGGAAATGATCGAAGGGGTTCAATTCCCGGATTCTGGAGAAATTCGAATCCTTGGAAAAAGCTGGGAAAAAGAAGAGCATTTTTTACGACAGCAAATTGGGCTTGCCCTGCAGGAAACCAGATTCCTTGAGCGGTTGACTGTTGAAGAAACGCTTCATCTTTTTGCCAGTTTCTATTTACTGAAGAAAGAGCGGTCTCAGGAAGTTCTTGAAACCCAATTCTGCCCCGCCCGCGAATCCTGATTCTTGACGAACCCACAACCGGACTTGATCCAAACGCAAGGCGTGATCTCTGGAAAATCCTTGAAGGCTTCAAAGCAACAGGAACAACTCTGATTCTCACCACGCATTACATGGAAGAAGCACAACATCTCTGTGAGAGGATTGTGATGATGGATCAGGGAAAAATTCTTGCTGAAGGGAGTCTGAATCATTTGCTGGATAAATTTGGTGAGGGAGATTTGATCGAATACGTGATTGAGGGCTCGTTTCCCACCGAAGAAGCAAAAGCGCTTTCCGGAGTGATTAATAGCCGTTTGAATGAAAATACCGGAGAAGGACTATTAACTGTAAAAAACATTTCTGAAACACTGCCTGGATTTTTGCAGTTGATTGATAATTCAGCGACTTCTTTAACATCATTGGAATGCCGAAGGCGTACACTGGATGATTTATTTCTGGCGATGAGTGGGAGGCATTTGGATGACTAATATACTTATTCGGTTGATTCTGTCCCAATTCAAAATTTTCTTTCGTGAACCAGGTGTGGTTTTCTGGTCATTTGGATTTCCTGTATTGATGGCCTGGATTTTGGGTATTGCCTTTGCGAATAAAGGAGAAACACTGCGCACAGTTGCAGTTGTTGGCGAAAGTCCGGATGCAGTTTACAATCTTCCGCAATGGCTTCATGAAAAAACCGGAACTGATTCAACAGAGTATTCTGTTGAATCCGGACTTGAATGGCAGGTTGGAGAAAACCATGGAGAGAAAGCACGTTTTCGTTTCCGTGCCATGTCTGAGATTGAGGCGACACAGGCCCTTAAACGGGGACAAATCTCCTTATGGATTGAAGAAAGTTCTGCTTCCGGCTTGCGTTACCGTTTTGATCCAGACAACGCTGAGGCGCGTCTCACATATTTGCTTTTGGAAGGAGCATTCAGGGATCAGGGTTCTTCAAAGCAAAAAGGGGAAATTCGGACTTTGACAATAATTGGAAGTCGTTACATTGATTTTTTGATTCCGGGATTAATGGCCATGTCCATCATGAATGCGTGTTTATGGGGTATTGGCTGGAGCTTGATTGACTTGAGGATTAAAAAACTGCTGCGGCGCATGGTGGCAACTCCGCTGAGAAAATCAATTTTTCTACTTTCGCACGGCATGAACCGCATGATTCTTAGTGCTGCCGAACTACTGCTGTTGTTTGGATTTGCCTACTTTTATTTCGACATCACAATACAAGGAAGTTTGTTAGCACTGTCCCTGATATTTTTGAGCGGCTACTGCGCCTTTGCAGGTATTGCTGTTCTTATCTCTTCGCGTGTACAAAACACACACAGCGGTAATGGACTAATTAACTGCGTGACATTGCCGATGTTTATCCTTTCCGGAATATTTTTCAGTTATCACAACTTTCCTGACTGGTTCACTCCGTATGTTGAGGTACTCCCACTGACGATGCTGGCCAATTCCCTGCGTGGCATCATTACCGAAGGTATTGGCTTGGCACAGGTAATTATGCCTTCAATCGGTTTATTCGGAATTGGCTGTGTTTGTTTCGTGCTTGGACTCAGATTATTTAACTGGCATTGAATCGATGTACATTGGATTCTGCCTAAGAAAAAAGTCAGATTGGAAAAAACTGGTTCATTTGTCTGTTTCAACTTCCAGCGAAACAATCATTTTTTGAACAACAATCTCAAATATTATGCAGTGCAATTCCGAATTTGTGACGAATCATGCGCTGCAGCAGCAGGTCATTTTCCAATCCGGCAAAACGGATTTCAGTTCTAATTTTGTCTCTGATCATCACCAGATCCTGTTCTGTCCTGCTCAACTCAATTTCACTGATTAAATTTAGGTGCGCCAGCGTATCAAGCACATCCCGACGCAATCTGTTTTTGAGATGCTGCAGTTGCTGCTCAGTAATTCCGGCAAGAATTCCCTCAATTTCTGACTGGTTGTGACCCATCATCGAGAGTTTCATCCAGATGGAATACAGGTTTTCACGATTGTCGCCCGGTGACTGCTGACCAAGTCCGGGAGGTACCCCGATCAAAAGGGCCACCAATAATACCACCAGTACAACTTTGGTTTTAAATGCCATTTTTCCCTTCATATAATATATTTTGTTACAGTTTCAAAGTCTGAATGCAATCCTGCATATAAAACGGATAACACCAGTCTTCCAGCTTTCATTTAGACATACCAAGCCATTACAAGCAGCAATAGTTCATGATTCAGTGCGGATCTCTCCACTGGCAAATGAACACCTCATGGGAACAATTCGCTGCATTGGTTATGACAACAGTGTGTAAGTAATTTACAAGAACATCAATCAGGATCACTCTGTTGACACACCACACCAGCTTTGAATGATGCAGAGTGAATTCCGGATGGAATTCTTCCTGCCATCCAAACAGGAAAGCAATCCAAATCTCATGGTTCGTTATCGGCAGAACTGACGTAAACTTTAGAGTGGATGATGGTGGGGAAAAAAGAAGAAATGCGGAATTAAATAAACCGCCTGAAGCAGCTGGAAAGTCAGCGATTGCTTTTGAGGATTGTTACAAGTCCGCCGTTTGGACCAGGGACAGCACCTTTGACCAGTACGATTTTTTCATCAGCAAGTATTTTGACTATTTTTAAGCCAAGCTGAGTTACTTTGCTGTTTCCATGACGGCCATGCATTTTCTTCCCTTTGAAAACACGGGACGGGGTAGCGCATTGCCCGATACTTCCTGTTCCACGGTGTCCACGGTGTCCATGAGTGGCAGGCTGGCCATGAAACCCATGGCGCTTCATAACACCGGTGAAACCCTTGCCTTTTGAGTTTCCTGAAACAGCGACACTTTCACCTTCAGTGAACAAATCAACATCAAAAACCTGTCCGACTTCGACTTGATCAATATTCTCTACCTCGAATTCCCGCAGAAATCTTGTGGGAGATTTTTCCTTAAAATGCCCTTTTTTGGGTTTGTTCAATTTACGCTCCGGAATTTCTTCAAATCCCACCTGGACATGGTCGCAGCCATCCTTGTCTATGGTCTTTTTTTGGATAACAGTCATTGGTCCTGCCTGTAAAACAGTTACAGGGAGTAACGTTCCATCATCTTCAAAAATCTGGGTCATGCCCATCTTGCGGGCAAGAAGTCCGTTCAGCATTGTATATTCAAAAAGAAAAAACTCTGTTTATATTTTACAACTTCAAAATAGGAAGAATGAAGCAAATGAATTTAAGTACATTAGATTTTATATAATTTTCACATGATTTCAAGACTATTTTTCATGGTATGGAAAATCTCATGCAATATTGCGTACTTTATATAAAGGATAATATGTATTTCTGCATGACTTCTCATTCATGCAGAATGCGATTCATTGTGGCTCCAAACGTTGCTTTCTTTTGCTAGTCTGGCTATAATTGAATGCTTCCAATGATATGAAATACAAACTTATTATTGCAACTCGATGAAGTTATTGATACTTAACGATTGGAAACGCCCCCTGCTTATTGTACTTGTTTCAGGAGTGTTAACAATTTCGATTTTTGCAGGATATGTTTTTCATATTTATAACAGTCCAATTAACAAGAATTCTCCTGAAATCAGCTCAATAATTCTAATACCTCGCGGTTCAACTTTCGATTTTGTTACCAATCGCATCAGGGAAAAAGGCCTTCAGCCGTACCCAAGGCTTTACCGCTATTTGGCCAAGCAATTAAAAATACATACCAGAGTTCAAGCAGGAGAGTTTGCAATTAAACACAGCTGGAATACGTATGAACTGCTTCAGCATCTTGTTTCCGGAAAAACCATCCGACACAAGATAACAATTCCGGAGGGGGAAAACTACAAACAGATCGCGAATCGTCTTCATAAGGCGGGAATTGTGGATAAAGAAGTGATGATATCATTGAAAAATGATCCGGATTTATTAAAAAAAACCGGCATTCCGGAATTGACAACACTTGAAGGAGTCTTGTTTCCAGAAACATACTTTTTTTCCAGAGCAGAAACTGAGAGGGAGGTTTTGTCAGCAATGATTGCTCAATATCGCAAAGTTTTCAATTATGATTTTCTGGAACGTGCAAAAGAAATCGGCATGAGTGAATATTATGTTCTTACTCTGGCTTCCATTGTGGAAAAAGAAACCGGTGCTGATTCAGATCGCCCAATGATTGCTTCCGTATTTCATAATCGTCTAAAACGCAGGATGCGTCTGGACAGTGATCCTACTGTAATTTATGGAATGAAAGATTTTGACGGTAATCTGACCAGGAAGCATTTGCGCACACCAACTCCATACAATACATACATGCGATACGGATTACCTCCAACTCCTATTTCCAATCCGGGACGTGCCTCACTTGAGAGTGTGCTGTATCCTGCAGAAAATAAATATCTTTATTTTGTAGCCCGGGGAGATGGCAGCAGCCAGTTTTCCAAAACATTAAGGGAGCATAATAAAGCAGTTTGGAAATACCAGAAAATCCGCAAGAACCGTATGGCAATGCAGCGTAAAAGAAAAAATTCTACTTCTGCCAATCCATAAATTTAATTGTTCATAACAAATCCCCCTCTTTTATTCATTACTTTCTACAGTAAAGGGATAAGCAGTAATAGCGGCTTACTGTCTGAGTCAGGGATGGGGCTTACACTATAAAATTATATTTTTCGAAAGTCATACATGCCACCTAAAACCAGTAACAAATATGTTTTGCTGGGCTACTATATCCGGCAGCACTGGCTTTCATATTCATTGGGAACAATTGCAATTCTGGCAACCAATTGGATTGCTGTCAGTATTCCGGAATATATCCAATTAAGTATAGATTTGCTAAACAATGATCTGGAAGCCAGACAGGATTTGTTATGGGAATACATGCTAATCATGCTCGGATTAGCGGTAGTAATGATCATTGTACGGACACTCTCCAGGATCCTTTTTTTTAATCCAGGACGTGCAATTGAATGTCAGATCAAAAATGACATGTTTCAAAAACTGATGGCTCTGCAAAAAAATTATTATGATGCAAATCCTTCCGGAAACATCATTTCTAGAATCAACAATGATATTACGGGGGTCAGGATGATTTGCGGTTTTGCCCTGATGCAATCCTTTAATATCACAACAGCACTTTCGATGACGCCTTATAAAATGTGGCAGCTCTCTCCGAGTCTCACACTTTACTGCATCATTCCAATCGTCATTGTTTTTACTGCTGTACGTTTAGGAATGCGTGTTCTTGTGCGAAACATGAGGGCACGTATGGAAAGTCTGCAGCGTCTTTCCGGATTTACTGTTTCATCTCTGTCAGCAATTGATATTATTAAGAGCCAGACTATGCGCGAGTGGGGCAGAGGGCGATTTGAGAATGAAAATCAGGATATGCTGCGGCGTTCAATGAAAATTGCCTTGACTCGTTCATTTGTGCTGCCGATGTTAAGCAACCTGGAATATTTTCTGAAACTTCTGGTTCTGCTTGTCGGTGGAATAATGGTAATTAAAGCTGATTTAACAATAGGACAACTTACTGCTTTTATTGCCTACTCGGCACTTTTGACATTACCGCTGATGGGGTTGGGCTGGGTCTCCACCATGATTCAACAGGGACTGGTGGGGCTGTCCAGTATTCAGACAGTATTGCAGCAAAAACTGCCGCGAACTAATATAGAATCACTCCCTCAAAATGAACTGAAATCACTTTTTACTGAAAAAGGATTAGCAGTAAATAATTTGAGTTATCGATATCCAATGAGCAAAAAAGATGCTTTACAAAACATATGTTGTCAAATTAATCCCGGACAGGTGATAGGTCTTCTCGGACGTATCGGCTCAGGCAAATCAACTCTTGTTAATGGCCTTAACCGCTATTTGGACATGGGGACGGGTTCTATTTTTATAGGTAAAAAAGACCTTGCTGAACTAAGTGATAATGATATTCGTAGCTGCATCAGAACAGTTACACAAGAGCCATTCCTGTTTTCTGACTCAGTGGAAAACAATATTAGATTTTCTGAAGATCTTGATAACATAGAAAATCTGGAACATTTTCGTAACATCATTCGTGCTGCGGCATTGGAAGACGAGGTCGCACGATTTCCAAATCAGGAAAACACAATGGTTGGAGAAAAAGGCATAATGTTGTCAGGGGGACAAAAACAGAGAATTAGCCTGGCGAGGGCAATGCTGAAACCATGCGACCTGCTGATTCTGGATAATGTGCTTTCTGCAGTTGACTATGAAACAGAACGTTATTTGCTGCGGGAAATTCATAAATTGCTTTTAACGGAAAAAGATATGCCAGCACTGGCAGGAAGCATTCTGATTGTTTCACATCGTGTTACAGCAATGGAAAAGTCGGATTGGATTTTAGTTTTGGATGAAGGACAAATTGTGGACCAGGGCGTACACAAGGATCTTATCCAGCGGCCAGGTTATTATCAGCAGATGTGGGAACTGCAAAACGAAAACAATTCTTGAACTGATCAGATATTCACCACATGTATCCTCAACTGCAATTCTAAACCTCTCCTTTGCTCACTCTCAATAACGTTTCAAATCGGCTCTGGGATAAGCCGATACTCAAAAATATTAACTGGACAACAAAGCATGGTCAAAGCTGGGCTATAATTGGTCCTAATGGAGCAGGTAAATCCACCCTGGCAAAAGTAATACTTGGGCAGCTTCCTTACTTCGGTTTGATCAGGCGTGATGAGAAAATTACGAATTTTTGTGAAATCGCCTATGTTTCTCTTGAACAGCAAAAAGCACTGGTAGCACGTGAAGAAAAAAAAGACCGCTACGAAGAGTACAGTGGAAACGAAGAACATTTTATGACCGGAAGTGAATTAATGGATCCGGAAGGAAAACATACGAAGGCACTGTTAAATATTGCTGAACATTTTGGATTGACCTCTCTGCTGGATAATCCTTTGCGCTATTACTCAAACGGTGAAACACGCAAAACTTTAATCGGGAAAGCACTGCTGTCTAATCCAAAATTGCTGATACTTGATGAGCCTTTTGATGGTTTAGATACGAAATCAGTCAAATGGCTGAAGCAGGCAATCTCCGGACTGATCAATGACGGACTAGCGGTCTTGTTGATCAGCCACCGTATTGAAGAACTGGTTCCGGAAATATCACATGTTCTTTGTTTGAAATCCGGGAAAGTATTTGCACAGGGAAAACGGACAAAGGTACTGACTCCGCACAAAATGGAGTTGTTGTTCGGAAATAAAAAAATAAAGAAAAAGGATGAACAGAATCTGTTTTTATCAACTGACGTACATGGGAGAAATCTTCAGGAAAAAATTCTTATAAAAGATCAGGATGCAATTATCCGGATGATAAATGTAAATGTGCGCTACGGGAAGAAAACGGTGTTGAAGGATTTTAACTGGAATGTATTTACAGGGGAAAACTGGAAAATTGTAGGACCAAATGGTGCAGGCAAATCCACACTGCTCAGCCTAATTACCGCGGACAATCTCCAGGCTTATTCAAATGAAATATATCTTTTTGGCAAGCAACGAGGCACAGGTGAAAGCATTTGGGACATCAAACGACAAATTGGACATGTCTCCTCTGAGTTTCAGGTACATTACCGGGAATCTGTTTCAGTCTTGAAAGTTGTGCTTTCAGGTTTTTTTGACACGATCGGATTATATCAAGCGGCAACGGAATCACAAAAAGAAACCGCGCAAAACTGGATGAAATTTCTTGAAATAGATAATCTTGCCGAAATCGATTTTACCCGTTTATCTTACGGACAGCAAAGGTTGGTGCTGATAGCAAGAGCAATTGTAAAATCGCCGGCACTACTAATTCTTGATGAGCCTTGCCAGGGACTGGACCGCGCAAACCGCAATCGAGTTTTATCTATAATTGATCAGATTGGACTTAAAACCGAGACACAAATTATCTATGTCACGCATGTTGAAGCAGATGAATTAAACTGCCTTCATCATGTATTGAACTTTGTGGCAACGCCCTCCGGAATATTTAGGGCTGTTTATTCCTGAGCTTCAGTACGCTGCTTAATCTTTTCTGTTATTTCTTAAAGCAGAGTCGCAATTGCAAAACCTCCTGCAAAGGTACCGATTGCACTGCCTAAATTCGCGAAGATGACTACCAGCAGAATGCGAGTGATATTATTGTGCCAGAAGCCTTTTAAATGAGTGATATCATCCGCTAGGTTTTCGAAATCGCGTACCTGTGGTTTTCGCAATAATGCTTCAACCAGGCCTGCCACCCAGCCCGCGGCAATAGTTGGATTTAAAGAAGTGAATGGTGCTGCTACAAATGCTGTCGCAATTGTAATTGGGTGACCAAACGCCGCCGCAGTTCCTAGCGCGGAAAGCGTGCCGTTGATCAGAAACCAGCGCTGAATCATTTCGATACTTACATCGGTGTCAACCGTAAAAAATCCGTAAACTATCAAAGCTATGATCAGTGAAGGGATTCCCCATTTAAGAAAGTTGCCTGCCTTCCCCGGTGAAGGTAGGGATTCCAGTTCATCCAAATTGTGTTTGTTCTCCAGCTCTGCGGTGAGTCCCTTGACATGACCTGCACCCACAACTGCCACAATCTGTTTTCCCTTGGACTGTCGTATTTTTTCTGCCATGTACTGATCTCTTTCATCAATCAAAATTCTTTTCATTTCCGGGGACTGTTTTGCCAGCATTTGCATTGCTTCGGAAAGTGCATCACTCTCTTTGAGTTTTTCGATTTCTTCTTTGCTGATTTCTTCACGGATGAATAAACTGGCCAGCAGTTGCCCTAGTACTTTCATCCGTCCCAAAAATGGCATCCCTCGCCAGGTACGCTGCAAAGTTATTTTTACATCACGGTCTGCCAGCACAAGTTCTGCATCCAGTTTTTCTGCGGCATTTGCTGCTTCAAACATTTCTGCTCCAGGTTTTACTCCAAGCTTTGAACCCAAGCGTTTCTGAAAAGCAGTCATAATTAAATTTGCAAACAACAAAAAGGATTTTCCCTCACGGACCACCTTGAAAATATCCATGTTTTTCCACTGATCTTTTTCCTGCATTGCCTGATAACGTGAAGTGCATAATTCAATGCAAACTGTGTCAGGTTTCTCCTGAAAAATTACAGTGTTCACCTCATCTACACTTGATTGAGAAATGTGAGCTGTGCCGATGAGTAAGATTCTCTTTTCATCAAGCACGATCTCATGTACATTGCCGGAGTAAGGCATTAAAAACCATGGTTTAAGGTTCAGAATTGAAATATTGCTGAAGCAGCTGATAAATTGATCTTAGAATCTACGAGAAACTAAAAAAAGGAGCAAAATGTTTTTGCCATTTTTACCAATGATTGCTGCTTCGGTAAGTTTAACTTTGCTTTCCGGAGTGCTGTATCGTCCCCAGTCATGGCTGAACATACCTCTTTGGCTAATGCTGCCGACAATTCTGGTTTTAAGTGTCATACTTGCCCAAATGCCGCAGAAATTCAGGATTTTTAGCCGAGTCAAACAGGCACCACTTCCAGAATATCAAAGTCATTCCTCCGCAAAACTCACCCAACCAAGAATCATAATTTTGTTTGTCTGGCTTGCGATTGTCTATGGTGAGCATTTGGATTTGCGTTTAGTGGATTTGTTTGAAAATTCTGCTGAGGCTAAAACATTCAGTTTAGCAATTTTACTGTTGGTTTACTGGATTGCAGATGCAATAGTATCAGTTCCGGTTTACCAGTGGAATACTCCGGGAATAATAGAAAAGTTCAGCAGATCGGCCCTGCACTTGCGATTGCAATTGCCGGTTCTGTCGTTAATATTCATTCAATATGTCTGGATATGGACTATAAACCTTGTACTTCCAGCTTTTCCTTCAAACTGGAGCCTAATTTTTGAACTATTATCAAGTTTAATTCTGATTGTACTGCTGGCTCCTGTTGTGTTTGTAAAGAGCTGGGGAGCGCAAGCAATTGATAAAGATAAAGTCTATGAAGAAATCCGAACTGAACTGGATGAATTCCGAACGCCGGTTGCCGGAATTTTATTATGGCCGGATACTATAATGCCTCATTCAACTGCTGGTGTGATTGGTCTCTTGCGTGGATTCCGCTATCTTCTTATCAGTCCGAAACTGCTCAGATCGTTGTCAGCAGTTGAACTCCGAGCTGTGACCGCCCACGAAGCAGGACACATCAGGAGGCATCATCTGTTTTATTATCTGCTTGCATTCATATGTTTATTGGAGTTAATTGCTTTGGCAGGAAGCGTCAACTTATTGCTTGCCTGGACAGGTATTTATCAAGTTTCGGGAATGTTGATGGTAACAGTAGCAATTATCAGTATCTTGTTGTTCGTTCGTTTTGGCATTGGCTTTCTCAGTCAAAATTTTGAACGCCAGGCAGATTGTCACGCCTTTGAGCGCTACGGCATCACACCCATCACGACAGCTCTGTTGAAAGTTTCATGGCTGAATGGAATAAATCCGGAACAGGACAACTGGCATCATTATGGAGTAAGGCAGCGTATTGAATTTTTATCAAATTGCTTAAAAAATACGGAATTGCTGCAAAAGCATCATCAACGTGTGTTCCGTATTAAGATGGGGTGCGCATTACTGGCCTTAGGATTGCTTGGGGCAAATTTTATACTCAGTTCTGACGCAATGCAGACAAAGGTACTTGCCTGGAAATTGGAGCAGACATTTGATAATTGGCAATTGAAAGATGCGCCCTTACTGACTAAAATGGGGGACCTGTTTTATTTTCAGGATCAAAAAGATAAAGCAGAAATTTGGTATCGACGCGCACTGGAACTTAATCCGGAAGAACCACGCACTTTGAACAACCTTGCCTGGCTTTTAACTGAAACACACAACAATGATCAGATACGTCTGAAAGAGAGTATGGTGCTTGCCCAAAAAGCATTGGCCGGAAAACAGGCGGCTTTTATTTGGGACACACTGGCAGAAGCATATATGAAGAACGGTTACTATGAGGATGCGGCTGATGCCGCACTAAATGCTCTCAAAAGTGCTGAAGAAGGTAAAGGAACTAGTGTCGAAGCAGGCCTTGACTACTATAAGAAAAGATTTAAACAAATGGCAGGTGAGTAAAGATGTTTCACTGACAACTCACCAATAAAATGCCATTTGTTTAGATTAAATTACTATAACACCATGAAACAAATTCCCATGATGATTGTGGGAATTAGAGCGCCCGCTAACAATAAGCCAGGATTTACACCATGTGTGAAGAATCTGCCTAGAATAGACTGTCCTGCTGGATTAGGTGCATTGGCAATAACGGTAAGACCACCTCCGGTAACTGCACCTGCTACAACCGCGTATTTAGAGGCTTCAGCTAAGTTAGGTACCAGTGTGGCCAGATAAGTAATTGCAGCATTGTCGTTGAAAGCCGTGAGTATAGTTGCAGTAAGCATTAATGGTAATTCCGAGAGTGAACCAAGTACAGGTGCAATCCACCAACCCTGCAATCCACCATGAGTTATCAGCCCCGCCAGAAAAAATCCAACTAGAATTGGACTCTTGAATTCCACCTTATTCTGATGAGTACCTGTAAGGATCATGAATCCAAGAAAAAATAACATTCCTCCAATAAACAAGGCAGGATAGTGTGCATTGAAAACTGTCCATGCCAGGAAAAGGAGATGTACCACTGTAACTCCCCAGGGGATTGGTGTTTCCCTTTCTGCCCACATTGCCTCAAATTCTTCGTGGCTCATCTGCCTGGGTTTGAGCTTTGGTTCTTCCGGAGTAGCAAGGGTTCCATTTGACTCTGCTGCTTCCTTACCCATTCTGGCAAACTGACCTCGAAAGACCATGAAATAAAGTATGTTTGCGATAATAATCCCAAGTGCGGCTTTCCAGCCGAAATTGGCTGCCATAAAACCCATGCCCCAATCCCATGGTGCTGCAACCATCAGAACAGGCGGAGCAGCAAAATGTGTCAAAGTTCCTCCTACAGAAATGTTTACAAAAAGCAGTCCTATCGTTGCATAAGCAAACCCAGTGGAAGGTTTGTGCTTGTAAAACTGGTTGGCCAGTAAGAGGGCTGCTATGGTTATTGCCGCGGGCTCTGTTATGAACGACCCCAGCAGAGGTGCAATTGTCAGTATTGAAAACCACCATGCAGCAGGGCTATGACCACCCAAACCTGCTGCAAGACCGAGCAACTGTTCTGCAATCTTAACTACCGGTCTTGTTGAGGCGATGGCCATGATTACAACCACAAACATTGGCTCTATGTATACTCGATCATAAACAATGTAATTCTTAAAAGTGGACCAGTCAAAATAACCGATCATGAAGGTCATCAGAACAATTACCCACAGTCCGAAAATAACCTCTACCTCACCAAGAAAGTGAAACAGTTCTGCCTTGAAAGGGATATCGTGTTTGATCTCTTCATCTGAAGCTCCTGCTTCTTTCATGCGCTCATCATGCTCTTCATGAATCTCGTGTGCATAAGCAGTCAGCTTATTGGCCATAAAGGTGTGAATGATTGCAAGAAGAAATATTAGAGATGCAATCAGATTAAATGGGTTTGCACTGATTCGATGGCTGAGTAGCTCGCCCATATTGGCTCCTTCAGGATCCTTAAAGTCTTCAATTCCCTGAACGCGGTCACAACCGTCTTTCAAAAATTCTGAGGAGCCTGGGTCCTCAGAATAACAGCTTAAAGGTACAGGAAAAGGAGGGGCATCATTATTTCCACCTCCTGCTGCTGCGTAGATGCTTAAACTTATCAGTGCTAATATGGCAGCGAGAGCATACCATTTAATTAATCGAGACATAATTTTTCTCCTATTAGGGGTGAAATTAATTTTCCAATCTTGTTGAGTATGCAAATACCTTTTATAACATGTTAACTTTGATGGTCACGTAAAAACTATTTTTGACAAATAGTTTTTACGTGACCATCACTATTAAATAATAAAAATTATATTTTGATCTGATCATCTGGCAATAGTGTAATTTTTTTTACTTACACTATCACTTTCTTTAGCATTTTATGCAATTTAGGAGCAATTTCTTAACACAAATAGTGTTTACAGGAAAATATATTAAATTACAACAACAATATGAAAGAACTAATAATTTAAATTTTATATTAAGAAATTAACTATATGATTCATTTTACAAAAAAAGGGATAAATCGGAATCACTTTGAAGCTTCTAATGCAATTGTTTTTGCCTTTTGCGGATCTTGAACATCCTGCGGAATAGCCATATAGCAAAACCCCATAATGATCGTGGGAATAATTGCTCCCAATGCCAGCTTTGCGGGGCTCACACCACCGTGAAAAAACTTTGACAGAATTGACTGACCTGCCGGATTTGGCGCATTTGCGATTACAGTTAGACCGCCACCTGTTACAGCTCCGGCAACAACAGCATATTTGGCAGAAATGGAAAAGTCCGGTACTAAGGTACTTAAATACGTTATTGCCGCGTTGTCATTGAATGCTGTTAGTACAGTTGCCGCAAGCATCAACGGCACGTCCCCAAGGGAACCTAAAACCGGAGCAATCCACCATCCCTGCAATCCTCCATGAGTAACTAAACCAGCCAGGAAAAAACCGACCAGCATGGGTGATTTCAGGTTAATATAGCTCTGATGTGCTTTGGTTGCGATAGCAAAACCAAGGAAAAACATGAATCCGCCAATGAACAACGGAGGATAATGTGCGTTTACAACAGTCCAGGTCATGAAAAAAATGTGTGCGATAGTAATCCATGCAGGCACAGAATCTTCATTATTGTCCAAATCATTTTTTAACTTTGTATCAACATCTGTTGTATCAGCAAGCTGAGAAAATTCTGCTTTAAATACTAAATAATAAATGGTGTTTGAAATTAATATACCCAATAATGCTTTCCAACCGAAATTAATGGCCATGAAGGGGAATGTCCAGCCCCACGGTGCTGCTACCATTAGTACAGGCGGAGCAGCAAAATGGGTGAATGTTCCTCCCACAGAAACATTTACAAAGAGAATCCCGATAGTTGCGTATGCGAGTTTGCTGGAAGGTTTTAGTCGATAGAACTGCTCTGCAAGCAGCATTGCGCTAATAGTCATTGCTGCAGGCTCGGTAATAAATGAACCTAACAAGGGAGCAATTGTAAGAATCGATAACCACCACGCTCCCGGAGAGTGTTTCCCGATTGAGGCAATTTTCCCCAGGATTTGTCTGGCTAACTGCATTATCGGACGTGTGGATGCTAATGCCATTATCACCACCACAAACATAGGCTCTGTGTAATTAACCTTGTAGGCGATGTAATTTTTGAAAGTTGTCCAATCATAAAACGAAACCGTAACTGCAGCCAGTACAAGAACCCATATCCCGAAAATAGCTTCAACCTCACCAAAGAAATGCAGCATTTCAGCTGAGACAGGAGGATTACGTTCTATTTCAACTTCCGATTTGCCTTTTTCTCTCATTTTCTCAACGTGGGCGTGCTCCAGTTTTTTTGCCAATGCAGTGATTTTCCCTGCCACAAAAGTATGTAAAATGGCACAGAGAAAAGTGAGAGACGCCCACAGATTAAATGGTACTTGCTCAATACGGTGTGACAATACTGCCATCAAGCCTTCATTGTTGATGACCTCATCATCACCATACAAATCCAGTGGTGTGGGGAATTGAGGAGAGTCCCCGCTGCTTACACTCGCATAAGCAAGTGCAGCAAAACCTGTGAAGGCTATTACACCTGTTAAATATTTTCGAATAAAACTCATTGAGCAGGCACTTTTGTAGTTCATGTATGTTTAGATTGCCTAATAAACTATTAGATTTTTTGAAAATGTCAAAGCCGACAGGTTACAAGAGCAAAAAAAGCCGCTTAATTGACGTGATTTTATTTGATATTTCTGGGATAATATGCCACCAGTTTCAGATATTATTTCACGTGTTTCAGTAAATATGGCCAAATTAAGAAAGCAAAAAAAATCAGGAATGCTGAAGCGCCAGCAGCAAAAGCGTCATAACAAAATGGTCCGGAGACGCAAGGCAATGCCTAAGCGAAAACCGCAGCAGCAAAATTCTTCACAACTGGAGCAGCTTTTAAGTGTCTTGCCAACATTAGCATTTGAGCCTGAACTGATTGATTTGAAAATGGACACCGGTAAACTAAGTGAATTGTTGGAGAGTGAACAAACAGAAGTAGATATGCTGCTGGCATTAATGTCTGAAGAATTTATTTCTGAGATTGACCAAAAACTGGCAATGCTGGAGGTAGCTCATTCCGAGACATCAGTAAAATCTTTGCTGGCAAAAGCAACACGGCATCAAATTGCAGAAAGTAACGACAAGATAACACACCTTTCAAATCCGTTACTGGTTGCTGTATTCCTCAAAACACGCTCTGCAGTAGAAGGCCATCAACTGGACCTTGACAGCTTGCCCTCGGCAATTAAAGAATTTGAGAAACGGAATCATGATTACATTCAGAATTTAACTGAACAAACTCAGACAGCTGAAAAAGACGAACTAAAAACAACAGCAGAGGAAGATCTGCAGGCAGATGAGGAAGAGGAACCAAGAGTACCATCGATTGAAGAAGATGTTTACAAAAAATTTATTGAACTTGTTCCTGCCGAAAAACAGGAGCGGATTGAAGAAGATTTAGATGTCTTTCTGACTGATTTCCAGCCTCCACATGTTAGTGAATGGGATCTTAGTATGATCAAACATTTTCTTGAGAAATGGTTCGTAGAGAATGCGAATCCTTTTCAGGAAGATCTGGACAGTATGAGGGAATCATTATTGAAGCTGTTTCAGTTTCTTGATGAAGAGAAGCTGCTGACAAATAATTTTTTGGAGCAGGTGCCAGCTTATTTACAAAAACCAAAGTAACCGTTCACACTTAGAATAATTTGGTTTCCTGCTGAGAATTCAATGTTGCGGTGAATTAAAATAGAAATGTCCAAACGACCTGAAAATAAGCACAGCAAGGAACAAACTCAAATATTGGTCCTGGACGACGAACCCAGCATCCGCTGGGTTATGGAACGTACCCTTACACAAGCAGGTTATGTTCCTCATCTGGCAGCAGATGCACCTGAGGCAGGCCAACTGCTTAAAAACCATTCTATCCGTCTTGCGTTTGTTGATATAAATCTTCCCGGACAAGACGGTCTTTCGTTCACTCGTGAAATACTGAAAAAGTATCCTTCGCTGCTTACAATTGTGATGACAGGTGAAAGTACGATGTACAATACGGTTGAAGCAATGAAATCAGGTGTATTCGATTACTTGTCCAAGCCCTTCAATATCGAGGAGATTGAAGAACTTGTAAACCGTGCTCTACGGGTTCCTGTAAACATCAATTCTGCTGCAGGATTGAAATCCAGAAAACCGGCAGAAGATTTGCTTACAGGTCAAAGCAAATCAATGCGTGAGCTTTATAAATCCATAGGACGTGTTGCGGCTACAGACTTGACAGTGCTCATACAAGGCGAAAGCGGTACTGGAAAGGAATTGATTGCCCGTTCTATACACCGCCACTCTTTGCGCTCCAGTAATCCCTTTGTAGCAATTAATTGTGCGGCTATTCCTTCGGAGTTGATGGAATCTGAATTATTTGGTCACGAAAAAGGCGCTTTTACTGGTGCAACAGAACGCAAGCATGGTAAACTGGAACTTGCCAGTCAGGGGACGTTGTTTTTGGACGAAATCGGCGATATGCCCATGAGGCTCCAAAGCAAGTTGTTGAGGGTCTTACAGGAAAAACAATTTGAACGGCTTGGTGGACATAAACTGATAACAACTGATATGCGGGTAATTGCTGCCACTCACCAGAACCTGCAAAATTTAATTCATAAGTCAAAGTTCCGGACAGACCTTTATTACAGGCTGAATGTATTTCCTGTAAACATTGCTCCATTGCGTGAACGCAGGGATGATATCCCGGTTTTAGTGGAGCATTTTTTACAAAAGGGCAATAAAGAAATGGCAGTAGGCCGCAAAGAAGTTGAGCCTGAAGCGATGCGGGAGTTAACTCGATATGACTGGCCGGGCAATGTCAGAGAATTAGAAAACACAGTCAAGAGCTTGATGATCACAAATGTTACCGGCATTATTACACGGGAATCTTTACCTAAAAACTTTTTCAAATCCGGGAATAAAGTGGACCTGGATGAAAGTCTGGAAGAGATTATGTCCAGGAAACTGGATTATTTTGTTCGAAATGCTATCGAATCAAACAGTAATTCACTGATGTCAGAAGTAATTCCCAAGGTTGAACGTCCGCTGCTTAAAATACTGCTTCAGCAAACAAACTGGAATCAGCAAAAAACGGCTAGAATTTTAGGAATAAACCGTAACACCTTACGTAAGAAAATCGAAACATTGGGCCTCAAAAACCAATAACTAAATGACAACTCAGCTTCCAGCAAATACATTTGATCGTGTTTATGATGTGATTCTTGAACGCAAGCAAAGTTCTCCGGAAACGTCATATGTTGCATACTTGATGGACAATGGCACGGATTTGATTTTGAAAAAAATCTGTGAAGAATCTGCAGAAGTCGTGATTGCCGCGAAAAATGAAAACCGGAAGGAGCAAATACACGAAATTGCAGATCTCTGGTTTCACCTGCTTGTACTGATGGGACACCAGGAGATAACTTTAACGGATATTTCGATGGAACTGGAAAGACGTTTTGATCAATCAGGTTTAGAAGAAAAAGCAAATCGCTAAACAATCAACAATAAAAACACAAACAGCAATGCCTTCAGCATCAACCTCCAGAATTAACTTAGCAAAAAAGAATTTCTCCAAAATAGAGTCAATATTTCAACCTTTTGAAATACAAGGTGTTAAATCCAGAAACAGGTTACTTGCTCCGCCAACTATAGATGATCAAGCAGATGTACACGGTAAGGTAACCCCGGCAATTATCAAACATTATCGTACTTTGGCAAGGCAGGGTGTAGGCACAATAATTGTGGAATCAGCTTATGTGATAAAGCAGGGACGCAGTCATGTCAACCAATTGGGGATTTCCGAAGAGGATCATCTTGAGGGTTTGGAAAAATTAGCAATTGGAGTAAAAAAGGAGGGATCCAGCATAGGTATAAGACTCAGTCATGCGGGAGCACATACTTCTGAAAGCGCTTGTGGTGAGCAGCCGGTTGGACCATCTGTTTTGAACTTTGGTAGAGATTTTGACATCAGTCGTGAGTTTGAAAAGGGAGATGTTGAAGAGATTGTGCTTAGTTTTGTTCATGCGGCTGAACGTGCCTCAGAAGTTGGAATGGATTTTATTGAAATCAATGGTACAGAACAGCATTTACTGGATCAATGTTGCTGTGTCAAACTCAACTCTCGTGATGATGAGTATGGTACAGCTAAGATTGAGAATAGAATGAAATTGGCAGTAGAAGTTGTTAATGCCATTAAAAAACGTGAATCAGTCAATTTACCAATCAGTTATCACTTTTCAATTTTTGATAAAATTGAAGATGGATTTAAGCCCAAAAATCTTAAAACCATGTTGAATTTACTGGAAAAAGCAGGAGTACAGATTTTCCATCCTCTTGCAGTTCATGCAATGAACAAGTGTTTTGAAAACAAAGAGCCCCTTTGTCAATGGACAGCAAAATATACAAACAATCCCTTGATTATTAATGGAAACATAAAGTCTCCACAGTTGCTCGAAGAAGCAGCAACTTTGGGCTGTGCAGACTGGTACGCGATGGATCAAAGTATTTTTGAACGTTTGCAGTGGTATCAATTCCTGAAGAGAAAAATAAATCCATAACACATAGTATTTAAAATAAAATGCCACGATCTGTAATCAAAACTTCAAATGCCCCTGCTCCTGTGGGTCCTTATTCTCAGGCAATTACCTCCGGAAACCTGTTATTCATTTCAGGTCAAATTCCACTTGATCCGGAAACAGGTGAGCTGGCAGGGAATTCATTTGCCGAACAGTGCAATCGAGTGCTTTTGAATCTTAAAAATGTTTTGCTGGCAGGAGGTTCAGGTTTGGACCAAGTACTGAAGGTGACTATTTTCATGACAAATCTTGGTCAGTTTGGTGAATTAAATCAAATATACTCAGAATATTTTGATGAGTCAAAACCCGCGCGCTCATGTGTTGAAGTAAATAATTTACCCAAAGGTGTAGATATAGAAATTGATGCAATTGCACAAATTGCTGAGGCAAGTTAATCACAAATTCTATGCAGCTAAATAAATGACGACATTGAATGTAGCCATTGCAGGATACGGAACAATTGGCAGCGGTGTTGCTCATGTTATTTCACAACATGGTGAGCATCCTGATGCAAAGATAAATCTTGTGGGAATCCTTGAAAAAGATACACAGGGTGTTTTTGTCCGTTCGATGTTTGAACAGAATCCGGAATTGTTTTACGAAAACTCGGAGCAATTGCTGGAAGATAAACAAGTTGATGTTATTGTTGAAACAATAGGAGGAAAGGACTTTGCCCGTGAACTTATTACAAATGCCCTGCAAAGAGGAAAACATGTAATAACAGCAAATAAAGATTTGATCGCAGTTCATGGTTCAGAACTGACGAAGATAGCCAGAAAAAACGGACGTCATTTACTGTTTGAAGCCGCGGTCGCCGGTGCTATTCCTGTATTAAGATTGCTGAAAGATTATTTACAAGTTCGTGATATTCAAGGAATACAGGGCATTCTGAATGGCACAACAAATTACATTCTATCTGAAATGGAGAGTAATGATCTTTCATTTGAAAAGGCACTTTCCCAGGCACAGGAATTAGGATTTGCGGAAGCAGATCCTACAAACGATATTAAGGGATTTGATGCTCGTTACAAACTTGTAATTCTGACTTATTTAATTACCGGACAGTGGCTAACTCCGGAACAAATAACTTTGGAAGGAATAGATCATTTGGAACTTGCTGATTTTGAGTATGCGGAGCGAATGGGGCGTCATATAAAATTGGTTGCTAATCTTCGCCTGATTGAAAAGGGGGCCCAGGTTTATGTTTTACCCCTGATGATAAAAAAAGATGACATGCTGGCTAAAATTTCCGGATCGACTAATGCGGTTACTCTTTCAGGAAAATTTTCTGAAGACATAACCCTGATAGGTAAAGGTGCCGGCAGTCTCCCTACAGCATCGGCAATTGTCTCTGATTTGAATAAAGTTCTAAGGCATCCGGAACCTTTCCCCCCGCCGCCCACTACCGAAAAGTTAGAAATAGAGCCTCTGGAAAATATACGTTTTCGCCACACATTACGTTTTGAAGTTAGGGACCACCCAGGAATTTTTGGTCATATTGGAGGAATTTTTGAGAGACATTCAATTAACATATATGCATTGGAGCAGTTGCCGCAGTATCACCGAATTGGAAAAGAAGGTGAGGAAATTGTGATTTTCACACTGACTGTACAGGACTGTCAGGAAGGATTGGTCCTCAGAGCTCTCAAAGAAATAAATCAAGCAGAATACATGCTTAAACCCGTCGTTCTCCTTAGAGAAATTGTCTGAAGTCGGAATAAGTCATCACGTCAATAATCTTTTGACATCAGACTCTCCCCAATAGAAAAATGTTCAAGTTTATCAGTACATACCGTCTGCAAATTTCTATTATTGTTACTTTTTTGGTGCTGTTTCTGCTGTTGTTTCAATCACATAATGAACAAGGATCATCAAGAATTCAGATGGTAATTCAAACAGTGACCTATCCTTTGCAGGCTTCAATACATTCTGTTGTATCAAATATTAAAAATCTATGGAACTCATATATATTTCTGATTGAAGTTAATCAGGAAAATAAGCAACTGAAACAACAGCTTTTGGATATGGAAGAAAAGTTAAACATACATCTTGAAGATTCTGTTCAGTTCAGGCGTTTGAGGGATCAAATGCTTTTCGCAAGGAACAATCCTTTAATAAAAATATATGCAGAAATAATTGGAGAATCTTCAGACAATACCCACGACATTCGTTTCATTAATCGAGGCAGCAATCAAAAGATTAAACGGAACTACATTGTTATTCGAAAAGAGGGTTTAGTTGGACGCATTTTCTCAGTATCTCCATTTCAATCTTCAGTGCAATTAATGATTGACCACCGTAACCGTGTACCTGCATTAATTCAACGCAGTCGTGTAAGAGGTCTTATATATGGGACTCATGAAGGAATAGAAATGCGTCAAATCAATCAGCATGCAAAAATAAAAATTGGAGATCGTGTAATTTCCAGTGGCTTGGGTGGGCTATACCCTAAAGGGATACTAATAGGATGGGTTAGCGAAATACGGCATCAGCCACATGAACTTTTCAAAACCGCGATATTAGAGAGTGCTGTGGATTTTAATCGGATTGAAGAGGTGTTTGTGATAATTCCTGAAAAATCAGATTCTGATTTGATTGTTGACTGATGCGATTAATAACACTTGTGCTTGGATTTATGTTAATTGGTGTCTGGTTGAATATTGTTCTGAACAATTATGTACAGCTTGGCGGCTTAAAAGTTAACTGGATACTAATATTTTTGTTTGTACTGACATTCAGACATTCAACTAATTTGTTACCATTTTTTGGGATTTTGGCAGGTTTGATCTGCGATGCTCTGTCACATGGCATCATGGGACTTTATGCTATTTCTTTTTTTATGACTTTGTTACTTGCTCGTTTGTTGATTAAGTTGTTTTACGCAAACACTTTTTTTACAGCCAGCCTGGCAGTGTTCAGTATGTCACTATTGGAAGGATGGATTTCTCTTTTGATTATGGACATGCTAGAAGCAGACATTGACAAAACTTCTCTAATGCTTACCATTACTCTTCCCCTGTCAGTTCTGCACGCTCTGGTGACTCCTTTAGTACTTCAAAGTGTAATTTGGGGTGAAAATCTTTTTCTAAGGGATATTTCATGAAACTAGACTCTCTGGATTTTGAAGATTTGGATCGATTCCGGATACGTCTTATCATTTTGGGCGGAGCTGTAATTTTGATATTTTCTTTGTTGGCATCACGTCTCTGGTACTTGCAAATTTCCCAGGGTGAAATATATACAGAATTTTCGCAGGGCAATCGTATTCGCCTTATTTCAGAACCTGCATTGCGTGGAATAATATATGACAGAAACGAAGTTATATTGGCTGAAAATCGGCCAGCATATCAGTTACACCTGATAAGAGAAGACACTCCTGATTTAGAAAAAACTTTAAGAAATGTTGCACAATCTCTCAAAATTCCATTTTCATCTCTGCAGGAAAAAATTGAAACAAACAAGGGTTTAGCACAATTCAAACCGATCATCTTGGAGGAGGATTTAGAATATGAAAAGGCAATGTATGTGGAAACTTTTCAGGATGATTTTCCAGGGGTATCAATTGTAATTCGTCCGCGTAGATTTTATCCTCATAAAAACCTTGCTTCTCATCTTATTGGTTATGTGGGTATTGTTCAGGAAGACTGGACTGAATTGCCCGAAGAAAAACGGAGTTCCAGCCAGATTGTTGGACACTCAGGAGTTGAACTGCTTGAAAACGATCTCATGATTGGACTTGATGGTGGTAGGCAGGCGGAGGTTGATCACATGGGTAGAGAGCTTCAGATATTAGGAGAACCTGTACCCTCTGTTCCAGGCAAGAATATTTATCTGAATCTTGATGTTCGTCTTCAAGAAGTTGCAGATGAAGCCATGAAGGGAGAGAGCGGCGCGGTTATAATTATGAATCCCAAAACCGGAGAAGTACTGACTCTGGCAAGTTATCCTGACTTTGATCCAAATTTATTTTCAGGTGGAATTGATCAGGAAAACTGGAATATCCTCCTGGAAAATCCTGAACATCCGTTGGAAAATAAATCAATTCAGGGATTATATGCTCCGGGATCAATCTTTAAAGTTGTCACAGCATACACCGGACTTGAACAAGGAGCAATATCACCAGAGGATGAAAATTTTTGTAATGGTTATTTCTACGTAAAAGGCCGCAGTGAACCATACAAATGCTGGAAGGAAGGCGGTCATGGCAGAGTAAATATGGTAAGTGCAATTAAGGGTTCCTGCAATGTATATTTCTATAATATCGGCATGGACGTTGGCGTTGATCAAATGCACAAATATGCCACACTGTTTGGTCTTGGTAAGATTACAGGTATAGGCCTACTGAATGAAAAAGAAGGTTTAATCCCAAACAGTAAGTGGAAACAACGAACATACAATGAACCCTGGTATTTAGGTGAGACTCCATCTATGGCCATTGGACAAGGTTACAATATCACTTCTCCAATGCAGGTGATTAATATGATAAATATAGTTGCAAATGATGGTTTGTGGATGCCGCCAAAGCTTTTCAAAGATCAAGCTGGGACTCAGCCGCAGCAAATACCTTTAAAACAGGAATACTTAAGTCTCATCCGGGAAGGGATGGTTGCTGTTGTAAATGATATTGGCGGAACAGCACGGAAAGTTCAGTTTGAAGAATTCACAGTTGCAGGAAAAACAGCCACTTCACAAGTTGTCAGTAACAAGACGCTTGAAACACTGGATAATGCTACAAAAGCAAAAAAAGAATTACAGAATCACGCCTGGTTTGTGGCTTTTGGTCCGGTTGAAGATCCTGAAATTTCAGTATTGGCACTTGTCGAACATGGTGGTGGAGGCTCGAAAGCTGCTGCTCCTGTTGTTCGTAAAATTCTGAGTTACTACATAGACAACATTTACAATCTTGATACTGAGAAAGTAAATCGGAAAAGATTCAATTCAAAAAATATTAAATACAGTGATAGACTTCAAATGGCCTTCAACTGATTCTGAAACCTTAAAATTGTTTTCAGAATCATCACACATCTTAATTATTGAATATAATCTGTTATAACCTTATAAATTAGTGTCTTATTTTTTACAACATCGCCCTTTGTGTCTGGCATCTTCTTCTCCTCGTAGAATGGATTTATTGAAAAAATATAATCTGAAGTTTGACAGTTATTCTCCTCAAATAAATGAAACCCCGAAGAAAAACGAGCAGGCCAAAAAATTTGTCAGGCGTATGGCCAGTGAAAAGTGTCGGCAGATACATCAGACATGTTCAAACCTTGCTCAGGATGTAATTATACTGGCAGGTGATACAATAGTTTATTTTAACGGACAAATCATGGGCAAACCGGAAACTCTCCAACATGCCAGGTCTATGCTTAGCCAACTGAACGGCAACGCGCACAAGGTTTTTTCAGGTTTTTCTGTTTTAGACTCTGCTTCCGGAAATGAAATCACAGATGTTATTTGCACAAAAGTTCAGTTTAAAACTATACCTCCTGATATGCTGGAATGGTATGTGAGTTCCGGAGAACCTCTGGGAAAAGCGGGAGCATATTCTATTCAAGGCCATGGTGCAATATTGGTTGAATCAATCACAGGTTCTTACAATAATGTCATAGGGTTCCCGATTGAAAATATCATTCCATACATGGCTGAAAATAGCTGGATTTCTTATTTAGATAAAAATCAGAGTGGGAAGTCTGAATGAAGTACAGTTTAATTTTTCTTATTTTTTTAATCTTTCTTCCTGCAACAGTATTTTCCATTGAAATTGAAAACCGTCTACCTGCCTCAATCTGGCACGTAGAAATTCATTTAAGCCATTCTCCTGCCTACAGCAAGGCTTTTAACGGCTACGGCAAAGAAGCTCCTTTGCAACATCTTATTCTTTGGGATCGTGGTTGGTATGATCTTGTTGAAGGAGAATTTAAGCGTGAGGAACAGCGTTTAGAATTGCGAATGGCTTATGGTCTCAATCAAAATTGGATGGTGGAAGCAACTGTTCCGATGCTGCAAAAAAAACAAACCTCTTCCTTAAATTTCGAAACAGGAACATCAGACCAGCAGAAAGTGATTGCCAACCTCACTTCAGAAAATTTGAGCGGAATTGGCGACATCAGCATAAAAATCGGAAAAGACATTAGCTACAGTACGACCTGGCATAATCGAGGTGGTTTCACTGCTCGCCTGCCAACAGGAAATACGGGAACTCGTCGTGGTATTTCTTCTAATGCAATAGGTGAAGGACACGGTTCAGTTGGGGCATTTTTTCACTTTACCTGGTATCCACTTGTACATGGGATCAGGAATGGTTTCAGAATAGAAGGCAAAAATGAGCTAACCGGTAAACGTGAAACACTTGAAAGTGAAAAGGTTTATTACTCAGCAGGTCACAGTGCGGATATATATTATAACTGGAGTATTGAGAGGCAAAACATTTTTTCCGGAACAGAGTTGCATTACTTTCAGCAGTCAGAAAGCAAGCTGCCGACAGGCAAATCAAATGCTGCGTTTCTGAAAGAAATCAGCTTTGAGTTTGGTTATGGTAACCTGAGTGAACTTGAACTGAAACCATTATCTTTCCCATGGCAAGTCCGTTTAGGTTACACCAGACCTATTGCCGGTCAAAATACACCTGTAATTCACCGCTGGGAATTAAGTTCAATGATCTTCTTCTAATGTTCAGTTTCTGTGCTTAGCTTGAATGAAAGCCATTAGACTACTGCTGGGACAGGTTTTTCTGACTCAGCCTAAATGCTGATTTCAGGATTTGCTGCGGGGCAAAACCAGGTTCATAATTAAAGCTGTCAAACCACCGGAAGTTATGGCAGAGCCAAATATTTGCTGTAATGCAGGTGGCATATGGTAGAGAACTTCCGGCACGAAAGCGACTCCAATCCCAATTCCCAGAGAAACTGCAATTATCAGGATTTCACGACGTCCCAGTTGTCCAATCGAAGCAATTATATTCACGCCTGCTGCGGCAACAGTTCCAAACATCACCAGAGTTGCACCACCTAATACTGGGTTAGGAAGCGAGCGGAAGAACCCGCCAATTACAGGAAACAGTCCGAGAATCACAAGTATCACCGCTAAATACATGCCGACAAAGCGGCTGGCTACACCTGTAATCTGAATGACTCCATTGTTTTGACTGAAGGTGGTATTTGGGAAAGTGTTGAAGATCGCCGCAATCGCAGAATTAACACCGTCACCTAAAACTCCCCCTTTGATCCGTTTTATGTAAGTTTCTCCATCTACAGGTTCTCCGGAAACCATCGAAGTTGCAGTAAAATCACCTGTGGATTCAATAGTTGTGATGATGTAAATAAAGGCAACTCCGGTGAATGCAGTCCAGTTGAAACTGAAGCCATAATAGAAGGGTATTGGAATGCTGATCATCTCCATTCCGGACATGTGTCCATAATTGACTTTGCCTAGTATTAGCGCCACGAGGTATCCAACCATAATTCCACCTAAGATTGATCCCATCCTGATTAAAGGGGTTTTACTACGGTTGAGAATTAATACCACCAACAGTACCAAAATTCCCAATCCTAAATTATCTGTGGAACCAAACAATTCAGGTTTGTTGTCCAGTATCCATTTACCTCCTGCCATGTCTGTGATACCAACTTTGACCAAACTCAATCCGATAAGTATCACAACAGTTCCGGTAACAACCGGGGTGATAACTTCTTTAAGATGATGAAAAAAACGACTGAGAATGATCTCTATGAATGCTCCCACAAAACAAATTCCGAATATTGCAGCAAGCATCTCATCAGTCCCGCCACCCTGGCCTTTTACTATAAAACCGGCAGTTAGTATTGCTCCAATGAAGGCAAAACTGGTACCCTGAACGCTCAACAATCCAGAACCTATCGGACCAATTCGTTTTACCTGGATAAAGGTTGCCACACCTGAAACCATCAGAGACATACTGATCAGGTACGGAATGCGATCACCTAATCCGAGGATATTGCCAATAATCAAAGTAGGAGTAATGATGCCTACAACTATTGCGAGCAGGTGCTGTAGAGCTGCATAAGCTGATTCCATTGGTGGTGGTTTTTCCTCAAGACCGTACACCAGTTCCAGTTTGTCAGTTGCTTGTTCCATATCATCTATTTGATTTATTTAGAATAAAATGGTTAATGTCAAACCTGAATCACGAACTTGATCACACCAAAAGCAGACAAAGTGACATGTTAACAAAGTCGAATTGGCACATAGATATCAAAATGAATTATAAAATCATCAATTACATCTAATTAACATATTCTTAAGAAACTAACTCCAAATCCGGATTATGACCTCGGTTTCGCCCAATTTTTGACATTGCTCTCCAGATGCCATCTATTTTTACTTGCGCAATATCGGATGTAAAATCAGTCACTCGAGGCCCGTCATTGGCAAAAAGTGAGGAGCCGACTGCGTAAATGTCAACCGGAACATCGAGCTTCTCAAAACGGGATATTTTTGACGGATTGAATCCTCCTGAAACTACTATCTTAACACTCTCACACCATTCACGAGCGCGTACTAACCATTCCTGTGGCAAATCCCACTTTTGCCATGCTGAGTCAACGGCATTCCGGACAATGAATACCAGCCGTGGATTGACTCCCATGTCAAGCTCATGCTCACCAAGTGGCGGAACAGACACATCACGAATGGAAGAACTGGTGTCGAGCCTAATTCCATAAAGCAGGTAACGCTTCGCTTCAGTTTCATCTCCAGAATCGACCAATTCACGATATCGTGTAAACATGCGCTGCATCACAAGCAATGAATCCTTAACAGAATCGTTGTTGAAATCAACCAGCGCGATTCGAGGGATATCCGGATCACATGTGGCTGCAAAGGCCATCATAGTTTCCGCGGTATCACCAAAAAAACAGGCAATAGAGGCGTGCGCAACAGTTCCCCCTCCTGCACCGCCCCACCAGTCACCTTGTGCATCAGTTGAAATATATGGTCCTACACGCTTTTTATGATCATGATTGAAACGCTGAACCGCGACATTGTAAGCATATCCATCCGCGGCCTGTACTTCGTGCAAATCAAATCGAGCAGGAAAAAACAATACAGGCTTACCGTTTGCCGCCATTAAGGTTTCATAAACATTTGTTGCAACACGGCTGGAGCGTGTGAGCAGACCCAGGGTTGGTGTCTCCAGAAGCGCAAAATCCCTGTATCGCCCCCGTATTCTCATAACAGGCTGAACTGTCATGGGATCACCACCGTAATTGATTATTGCTCCATCATGTACTGCTTCAACTTCCATGCGATTCCAGGTATTTACAAACTTACCGTTTCCATTAAAGTAACCGCTGCAATGCCGTAGAACGGTCAAAGCTTTATCCACTCCAGCAACAACCACTTGCCCTTTGCGTCGAGTGAACCATTGCATCTCAACCTCAATGTTTCCTGTTTCAGTTTTTGAAGGATCAACATCACCTAAACGCAAAGCCTTACCGTTAAACAAATATTTCTGTTCAGCCAAAGTCTTGAGCATAACGCCGATATTTTCAAAGTATTTATCTGAATACCAGCCTTGCCGCATGCGTTTGATGTCAATTTTAAAGACATCATTTGTAAGCCGTTCACTGTTAAAAATTGTCATTTATAATTAAATCTGGTTTGCTGTTATGAAAATTCTGAAATAAAAATATTTCCAAAAAAACTGACATCGTTCCGATTTGCTTAAACGGGAAATTATGGAGATTGAAGTTTGGTGATTTTTTATTTTATGTCATCCGGAGGTGAAAACATTTCCCACGTTTCCAGGAATTCAAGCAAATGCTCTTTACCGGGAAGAGTACCTTCTGTGCTGAGTAAATTCCGGACGCGTTCCTGCTCTTCCTCATATTGAGCCTGTGTAAAAAATCCTCCAAAAAATGCCATTCGCAGCCAAATCAAATATGTTGTTAATGCGTCACATTCGTTATATGCTACAATTTCTTCCAGTCTGCCTTCCAGCCACAACTGGGCAACTTCCTCCCCTTTTATATCAAGTTTCCCCGGAATTCCGCAAACTAATGCCATTTCATTTAGCGAAGGTGTAGATTTCCCAAAGCCGCCCAGAATCTGGATTAAATCGATATGACCCTCACTATTTCTGGCATCAAAATAATCATAACCTTCCCAGGGCTTATTTGGTCGTTTAGCAAATTTTGCGGCTGGCACAGTGTTGGCTGCTGCGCGCTGCACCAGTATTTTCAGGTCAGCTTTTGCTGAGTTGAAACCCACCAGCTGAGGATTATTATCTCCCACAGCATTCAGGAACCTTGATATAATTTCTGCTTCAGCGGTTTGTTTGGGATCAGCAGCATTATGAGGCAATGATGCTAAAGACAAGGCAACATTGCCTATTTCTTTTTCAGACCTAATAACCGCCGCAATGGAAACCACACGGCATATTGCAGTCTTGAGGTACGGCATTGGATTTTCTTCATCGGCTCCACCCTCTTGCCACATTCGTTGTATAACTTCTACATCCGGAGTATCTTCAGGAAGTTCAAAAAGTCGTCTTCCTGCTTTTGGATCAGGAACCCATTCCGCATCAAACACCCAAACGTCTTTGTTAACAGTTTTGAACATCAAACATTACATGATAATTTAAGTAGTTTTTTTAAATATATAAAAATTTGTAATAAATAACGTCAACCTAAAGATATGACAGTGAGGTGTTTAGTGTCAAGAAGTAGTGAGAAAATGTACATTAGCAATGAAATAGCAAAATAGTCAGGTAATATCCAAAAGAAAGTAACGTCAGCGCTCTCAGAACTCTCTGTTATGTTGACAAGAGTTAATACATGATTTAGATTGTTCAAAATGTAATTATGTAAGAATGAAAAAATTTTCTTCGTAAACAATTGAAATAACGTGATATAATCTCAATGAATGTCAGTGTTACTATTATCGGCCATAATGAAGCAGATCATTTAAGGGAATTACTTCCTCAACTGCAATGGGCTTCTGAAATTGTGTATGTGGACTGCGAAAGTCAAGATGAATCGTTGGAAGTTGCAAAAGAACACGGTTGCCTGGTTTTCTCTCGCCCTAATAATCCAAATTTAAATGTCAATAAAAGTTTTGCAATGGAACAGGCATCAGGAGATTGGTTGTTTTATATTGACCCTGATGAGCGACTTCCGGATTTGCTGGTTTCTGAAATAAAAGAGATTGTAAAGGATACTGTGCACTCAGCATTTAGACTCAACCGTCGCAATCATTATTTTGGTCATTGGCTGCGTCACGGCAGTCAATATCCTGATACGCAGTTACGACTGTTCCGTAAAGGCATGGCTAAATTCCCGAATCAGCATGTACATGAAAAATTGAATGTACTGGGCAGCATCGGGAAATTACAAAATGATATGCTTCACTTTCCCTATAGGAACATTAGCCAATTTCTAAGCAAGTTCGATTTTTATACCGGAGTCGAAGCAGGATATCTCAGGGATGCTGGAATTGAGGTTAATTTTTCCAATACTCTGCGCTTTACAGTTCTTAAACCATTCACGCGTTTTTTTCGTCGTTATATTTTTAAAGGGGGGTTCAGGGATGGACTCCCCGGTTTGTTTTGCTCTGTATTTGATGCACTAAATTATGTTGTGCGTTACTTCAAACTATGGGAGATGAGTCAGCAAAATTCAGAAAATCGATATCAAGAAAAATCAGCAAAAACGTGATCAGCATACCTATTTTGCAGCGGGTCCATTATGTATAAAATTCAGAATCCACTGTGCAATAATTTGAGGTTGAATAGGCTGTTCAAGGGATTTAATTCCACTTTCAAAAACTTCTGCTCCCAAAATTTTTTCACGTTTATGTAACAAAGCTCTGCTATAAGCTTTTGTTAACTCAGGATGTCCCTGAAATGAAATTAACCAGTCACCAATATAATAAGCAGAATAAGGGCAGAAATCACTTTCCGCAGTTAATATTGCACCTTCCGGGAGTTGAGTTACTTGATCCTGATGAAAAGACAAGATAGAAAAATTCTCTAAATCCGGTTCCATCCAAGGTTTTGTCAAAACTGTCTGATAGTTTTGCACTCCAACTCCCCATCCTTGGGTTGCCAATTCAGTTTTTCCTCCAAGAGCTTTGGCAATCATTTGGTGTCCAAAACATATTCCTATCAATGGATGTTTATGTTGCTGAAGTTCCACAACAAATTTTTCCAAATCATCAATCCATTCATCTCCATCGTTAACACCATAACGACTGCCGGTAATTAGATATGCATCGCAGAGCTGGATGTTTTCAGGATATTCTCCAAGAAGCACATCATAGGTTTCAAATTTCAAATCAGGCTCAACACTTTTAAATAATGAGATGAACATGTCCGGATAGTCTCCATGTTCCTCCCGGAGTTGAGCCCTTGTTGAATCACATTTTAGAATACCGATTTTCATCAGATATATATAAAGGTATTTTTAACTATATAATGTTCTTTTCCTGGAAATATTGAAGCATAAATTTGTTAAATTCCTGCATATCACGGTAATCAATCGAACCTATGTTGGCTATGCGGAAAGTGTCTTTTTTTGCACCTTTCCCAGGATAAATAGTTATGTCATTTTCATAAAAATAATCATGCATTTCCATGAAATCGTATTTAGGAGATTTTGGTTCAACTATCGCAGTCAGCAGCTTGGAATGCTGTGATTTCGGCAGCAGCATTTCCAGACCTGCCTGCTCAATTCCTTCAAGCAAAGTCTCATAAGATTTTACGTAACGTGCGGTGCGTCCGGTTTGTGTTTCCTCAAAAAATTCATCCAATGCCTGGTTGAGAGCATAAACAATCTGTACTGGAGGTGTGAATTGAAACTGTCCTGTTTGTTCTATGTAGCTGTGATTTCCCCACAAGTTGAGGTATAGATTCCTGGGGGGTATCTTTGAGGTAGCAACAAGTTTTTCTTTATTTGCAATCACAAAACTCACACCCGCCATGCCTTGAATACACTTGTTCGAGGATGAGATTAAATAATCAACCGGCTGATTTTGTAAGTCAATTGGCAGTCCCGCATAAGAAGACATTGCATCCACAATTGAATCCAGCTCATACTTTTCACAAAGCTCCAAAAGTTCCGGTAAAGGATTGAGCATTCCGGTGGTAGTTTCATGATGTACGATAAAAAAATGAGTCAGTTGAGGATCTTCCTTAAGAACAATTTCAATTTGATTTATGTCCGGAAAATCTCCCCATTCAATCCGAAAGGTTCTATGTGAAATTCCATAAGCCTTGATAATTGTTTCTGCACGTTTGCCATATGCCCCATTGTCCAGAATCAGGATTTTACCATCCTCAGCAACGACTGAACAAAGCGCTGCTTCTACAGCTGCTGTTCCGGAACCTGTAAAAATAACTGTAGAATGTGTTGCTTGCCCATTGACTACATTTACTATTTTTTTTAGAACCGATTGTGTAAGCTCGCCAAATTCCTCTTCTCTCGGACAAATATCCGGAACCATTAAAGCTTGTTTTACAGTATCTGTGGTTGTGGCTGGGCCTGGGTTTAAAAGAATGTTTCTTTTCATTGTTGAAATGGTATGAATGGGTTGAATAAATAATGGATTTTAATTTCAGTGATTTATTTCTATCAAGATTAATTTTTTCTGTAAAGCAATAATTAAAGATTCTACGTCTGCTAAACAAAATTTGAAGTTTCAACTATAGTTGTTGTTATATTCTTGGTGATGTGTTCTTCGGCACCATTATTTTGGATGCTGATTGACTGTTATTTCTGTTTCAGATAGTTTCGATAGTAAGATTCTGAATGTTAAAATTATTAAATTATTAGCTGAAATTGGAGAAATGAAACTTACTCAATGGATGGATATTTCTGAAGAAATTCAGGATGCGCTTGAAAGCAACCGGCCAGTTGTGGCGCTTGAATCAACTATCATTTCCCACGGCATGCCATTCCCTCACAATTTGGAAACTGCACTTGGGGTGGAAAATATTATCCACGAAGAAGGCGTATTGCCCGCTACAATTGCAGTATTGGAAGGCCGCATCAAAATTGGATTGAGTAAAAAACAGCTTGAGCAGTTTTCTCAAAGCAATAACGCAATTAAAATCAGCCGCCGAGATTTGCCGTTGGTGCTTTCAAAAAAACAGGACGGAGGTACTACTGTAGCCGCTACGATGATATGTGCCAGACTTGCCGGTATTGCTGTTTTTGTTACAGGTGGTATAGGCGGTGTTCATCGAGGAAGTGAAAAATCCATGGA
>LUMW01000048.1_pt1 | contig 47030 bp, 47 predicted proteins | sample 729761 | NCBI WGS metagenome assembly LUMW01 (sample SAMN03860302, study PRJNA289734) | marine metagenome | biome: seawater column; feature: ocean; material: water; isolation source: Red Sea water column Station 192 - depth 500m | place: Saudi Arabia: Red Sea | collected 2011-10-15 | depth 500 m
CTGAAATCCAGTGTGAAATCGCCATCACCACATGCATTTTGTGCTCGATGAGTAGGATCGTGTATCGGCCGGCAAGGCGCTGGATGAGCTGGGTCATTTGCTGGGTGGCCTCGGGGGCCAATCCCTGGGTGGGTTCATCCAGGAGGATAAGTGTGGGTGCTCCCGCGAGGGCGATTGCCACCTCAAGGGCGCGCTGCTGTCCATGGGAAAGTGTCTCCGCACGCTCAGTCAGCTTTTCCTCAAGCCCCAACTCGCAAACAATCTCCCGCGTCTTGTCTCCGATTTTCCCAAAATCGGAGACTCGCTTGATAAAATCCAGGGCGTCTGATTTCGACCGCGAGAACATGGCAGCCCACACATTCTCGAAGACGGTGAGCTTCGGAAAAATGTTGGTACGTTGGAAACATCGGGCAATGCCCACATGAGGGATCTGGTGGGAGGGGAGTCCGGTGATGTCTCGACCTTTTACATAGACACGCCCGGCCATCGGGGGAACCTCGCCCGAAATCAGGTTAAAGAACGTGGTTTTGCCCGCGCCGTTGGGCCCGATGATGCTGTGTACATTGCCTTCGGTCACTTCAAGGTTAACGTCGACAACAGCCTCGACAGCGCCGAAGTTCTTTGACAAGGCATGACATTCGAGCAGTCCAGCCATCGCTAAGACGCCTCCTGTGCCTGCTGAATTCTGCCATGGACCTTACCAATGAGTTCGACGATGCCGCCGCGCAGATAGACGATGACGACGACGAACACGACGCCCATGATTAACGGCCAGCGCGCCCAGAACAGGCTGAAGGTCTCCGACATCCAGATGTATCCTATGGCGCCGATGATCGGCCCGAAAAAGTTACCGCTGCCTCCCAGGAGCGTCATGAAGATGAAGTCGCCGGACTTGAGCCAGTGGATTTGATCGATGGGGACGATCCCGTAGAGCATGGCGTAGACGGTGCCGGCGAGGCCGGTGAAGGTGCTCGCTATGATGAAGGCAATCCACTTGTAGAGCTTCACGTTATACCCCACTGCCGCGGCACGCGAGGGGTTCTCCCGGATGGTTTGGCAGATCAGTCCCAGCGGCGAGTCGACGATTCGCTTCATGGCGACGAGGCAGGCCAGGAACACTACGGCGACAAAAACATAAAAGGCGGTCGGATCGAGCAGCAGGTCCGGACGCGGGATGCCGGGCAGACCATCCTCACCGCCAGTCAGCCCGGTCCAGGAATAGGCGATGAAATAGAACATTTGATTGAAGGCAAAGGTAATGCAGATGAAGTAGAGGCCGGTCCGCTGGACGCAGAAGTAACCGACCGCGACCGACAGCACCAGGACGAACAGAGTGCCGACCGGCAGTGCGACTATGAGCGGCATTCCCGCTTTGAGCAGCAGTCCCGCGACATAGGCGCCGATGCCGAAGAACATCGCCTGCCCGAAGGACAGCATGCCCGTGTAGCCGATCAGGATGTTGTTAGCCACCGCGACAATGCCGAAGATCAGCATCTCGGCGATAATCACCTCGGGCTGCACGAACGGGCCGATGACGACGAAAGTCAGAATGATCAGGAATATGTTTCGATCACGCATCACCGGCTTCCGAATAGACCCTGCGGTCGAAGAATGATGGTCAGACCCATGATCAGGTAGATGACGACATTCGAGGCCTCGGGCCACCAGATCGTCGTTAGACTCTGAGCGAGACCAATCAGGATTCCCGCCCCGATGGCACCCAGGATACTGCCGAGCCCGGCCACCACCACTATGACGAAGGATATGGGAAGAATGTCGAAACCCATGGTGGGCGTCAGCCCCCAGATGGGAGTCGCCAGGCCCCCGGCAAGACCTGCCAGATAAGCGCCGAGACCAAAGGTGAAAAGAAAAACCTTGTTGATGTTGATCCCGAGGACTTTGACCATTTCCCGGTCCTCAATTCCTGCGCGCAGGATCGCGCCGACGTTCGTCCGAGTCAGTAAAAGGTACAAGACCACTACGATAGTGGTCGTGAACAAGATCAGCACCAGCCTGTATTTTGGATAGATGGTGAAGCCGAGATCGACGGCACCAGTCAGGAATTTCGGTGGCAGCAGCGAAAAGCCGACAGGACCCCAGATCAGGATCACCGTCTCTTGCAGGATGAGCGCTATCGCGAATAGAAACAGAAGTTGATAATCGTGATGCGCCGCATATAGCCGCCTTACACCTTGGCTTTCGATAGCGAAACCGATCAGTACTACCAGGAGGGGGCCGATTAGAATCCCCAAGTTAAACGAATCCGTCAAATTGGCGACGGTGTATGTGAAATAGGCGCCAAAAGCATAGAGTGTGCCATGGGCGAAGTTGGGGATATTGAGGACACCTAATACGAGCGTCAAGCCGACGCCGACCAGCGCATACAGCATGCCCGTGGCAAAACCGTTCAAAACCTGGTTTACGATTAAAAAACCCATGCCAAGTGAAACACCTAACCTGCGTCTTGTTCAGTCACAGGAGAAACGATCCCGGCCTTTTGACCGGGATCGAGTTCCTTCGAGTTGGGCAGAACTAAAATCTGCCGATGTCCTGGCACTGGTTTAGATCGCGTGGTTGTTCAGTTGAACTGATGTCCTGGATGGTCGCGAAGTCGTACTCGTTGGCCATCTGCTCCACGGGCTTTGTGCGTGCGACGAAGTAGGGCCGCACGGTCTGATGGTTGCGGCCGTTGATCAAGAAGTCGCCCACGAAGTTATTGCCCTTCAGCCCTTCGAGGGTCTGGATGACCTTCTTTGGGTCGGTGCTGTTGGCCTTTTGCATCCCCAGAAGTGTCATCTTCATTAACCCATAGCCGGCGCCCGGGGCGTATCCCGGCGGAATGCCGCCGCTCTTCTTCTTGTAGGCCTCGACAAAGGCTTTATTCCCCGGCGTGTCCACCGTGTAGTAGTAGTTGGAGCCGAACTGCAGATTGGCGCGCATCGCCGGATCCATCTGCACTAGCTCCTCGACACCCGACGACCACGACAGGATCACCGGCTTCTTCGGCGTGAAGCCGAAGTTGTGGAGCTGACGCACCGCCGAAATGGCGTCGAGTCCAAAGTTGATCATATAGACCGCGTCCGGGTTAGTCGCCATGGCTTTGGTGATAAAGGACGAGTACTCACGATGGCCCAGGGGGTGCCGGTCAACACCAACGACCTTGAGTCCGTAGTTTGGTGCAAGCTTCTCGACATATTTCTGCAGAGACCAACCGAATGCATAATCGACAACGAACAGATAGATCGACTTAGCGTTCGGGTTGAACTTCTTGAAGATTTTCAGGTTGGCGTCCATCGCTGTCCAGGCGTTGGCCGCCCACATGAAGGCGTACTTGTGACAGCGTTTGCCCGAGATGTCTTCGGTGCCGCCGGAGAAGTAGTACATCACCTTGTTCTTCTTGGCAACCTCGGTCACCGCCAGCGCGACACCTGCTTTTGTCTCACTATCGCGTGTGATGTAGTTGATCTTCTTGCCCGCGACCTCGTAATTCACCTCCTCGAGCGCGATCTCTGCGCCCCAGTTAAGCAGGGGTCCCATATCGGCATAAGGCCCGGTGAACGGCCAGATGCCGAGGACGGTGGTCTCCTTTTGGTGGTTTGCGGCTTGAAGAATGTGCGGAAATCCTGCGCCAACAGCCACTGCTGTGGAAGCGCGGATAAATTTTCTGCGGTTTAACATGATCGTCTCCCTATGTTTTGAGGTTCTGATTAAGACCTGTCAGCCCAAAATAGCTGAGGGTCTACTGGATAGCCGAGAGAAATGCGTCCTGCGCAAACAGAACCCAGTCCGGCAGGAGCTTTCCCAGCATACACGCAAAGCTTAATACAGGGGAGAGGATTTGTCAAGAAAAATCCTCCCTCCTGCCGAGGGCGGGAGCCGTGCAGAGCATCTGCAGGATCGGCTCCACGGCGTGATCGGCAATGCGCCGGAGTTCCTCAGCCGTGCGGTTCTGGATGGGATGGGGCACATAGACGACGGCTGGACGAAAGCTCAGCGCTTCGGCCTGTGCCTCAGCAGCCGCTTCAAACTCGGTGGTGGCTACCATGCCGCCGGGAATCCCGCGCCGATCCAACTCCAGGATGTCGTGCAAACTGCACGACGTGCAGGAGCCTCAATCGGACAGCGCCGAGACGACGACGACGGCCTCGGTGGCAATAGACTGGAACACCGAGTCCGGTGCGACCTTGGTGTTGGTCGGTTTGGCGTACCTTCGGGTTGTCAGCCCGCGCTGCTTCAATTTCCCGTCCAAATGATCGAGAAATTCGTTGCTGCGCGTTTTGCCGATGTCTAACAAGGCGATGGTCCGTCCCTCCAGCGACTCCGGCGGGGCCAGCCGTTCCCGTTGCAATGGCGCGGTTTCCGCCGTTGGATCTCGCATTATCAAACTGTCTACCTTCATACGTCCCTCTCATTAATCAGGTTAAGGTTTAATTGACGATTCGCCTCCAGAACCAACTGAACGGCTTGAATGAGATTGCGTTTGGTTTTTTCCATGGTCGCACCTTGCGTGTTAACGCCAGGAAATTCTTCCATATAACCTATGTAAACGCAAGGCGATTTTTCAAACACTGTGGTGAATGAAGTCTGCATGGCTATTCTTGAATGGATCGGGTGACGGGCTGCAATTCATTGGAATTGCGACCAGCGGGCCAGCCGCCGCAGACGGCGGAAAACAGCCCGGCAGGGCCACCGGCCCGCACTATCAAAAGACCATCCGGCCAGAATTTGGGCACTTGCTCCTGGGCACGGCTGGGATCAATGCCCTCACCGATACCGTAAGCACCACAGATCAGTTCCCGTCCGGGCCGCGTCAGGTCTTCCATCAACGCCTCGTGAATCCGGGTGCGTTCCCATCCGGCCTCCCGGAAGATGGCGTAATGTTCCGGGGAGAGCACCAGCAGGGCGTTGGAATTCTGGGCGAGCTTGGGATGGGTTACACCCTGCAGGACCATGGCCAGCGAGCGCGTCAACTCCTCCGGAGTGCGGGAGCGCTGATCGGCGAAACCCTGTACGCCTTCACCCTGAAAAAGGGTGACGGTGGAAGCACCCCGGGGAAAGCCCCGGGCGATGGAAAGCGGCTCCCACGTCTCGTCGGATTCGTCCTCGGCAAAGCAGAAGGTGTACTTGCTGGGAGAACCCAGCGTAGCCCGGTCGATGCCACCCGGCACTGCACCGCCCACGTTACGAAGGATCAGATTGAGTGCCCGCCCGATGGTCGCATTGGCTCGGTTGCCTTGCCCCAGCGCGTTGATGCCTGAATTCATGCCGATTTTTTTTACGACGGGGCCATTGACGATAATCACCGGCGCGGAAAACCAGGTAGTGCACATCAGGCCGTGCAGCGTGAATTGCGGTTCCAACGCCGCTTCCAGCGCTGCCAGCACCACCGGCAGGTATTCGGGCTTGCAGCCAGCCATCACCGCGTTGATGGCCGCCTTCTCCACCGTGCATTCGACTAGGTTGGGCGGCACACGCCCGATCACTGCGTCCCACGGACGGGTGGTTCCCTGCAACATGCGCAGTACGCGCTCATCCGTCGGTGGCACTACGGGCAGGCCATCACTCCAGCCACGGTCGAATCCCACCTCAATGGGGTCTTCCAGCGAAACCACTTCGATTTCCCGGGAACGGAGCGGCACGTCGCCGAAACGCATCTGGAGCTTTTCCGCCATGCCCGGCTCCGTCGTGCGGGAACCGCAACCTGGTTGATACTCAGCCAACCCTTCGCCCAAACTGCGGATTCCAGTGAAGGCTGTCCAATCGTCCCGATGCCACCCTGTCACTCGCCCAACTTCCTTGCCATGCTCCATGCGGATCAGCGTGGGCACGGTTTCGATATTCAAGTGAAAGGAATGCTCCAGGCTTGTATCGTCCAAAACGCTTTCTATTCCAGCCGGAAATCTGGGATCGTCCTGGCTGAAAATCACCAGCGGCGTACCGGAGTCATCCAACTGACGGCAGACGGGTTGGATCAGCCGACAGGCAGGACAGTCGCGTTTAACCACCAGGATCCAGCCTTCTTCTACCAAACTCATGGGGGGATTTGTCAAAAACGTTTTGGCCTGTTGCACGTCAGTCCCTTTTCACAATCCGGGATTACATCCAGTCCACAGTTGCCAGCAACGGATTGTCGGCTCCCGATTCCCCCAGCAACTTCAGGATGTTCGGAAAGGCACTCATGTGCGTGCCGGAGAGCAGGCTAATGCCCAGTACATCCATTTCCTCCTGCACCGCCGTCGTAACCACTTCCTACGGAGTTCAGTGCAAGCTAATAGTTTTTCAGTCTGAAAATCAAACTCCGCCATTTTCGTTACAGAAGTACTCCGCATTTAAACAATAAAACTGTTTCTCAAAAAATGGACAAGATTACTAGATTAACAGTATTAATACCAACAGCTGTCTCTTAATAATTAATAAATCGTAAACAGTGAGGATGCGGGCATTCAACAAGGTTCCGAACATAACGAAAGGCTAAAGTAGTAAGCTTTTAAGCCACAGTCAAGAAAATATTTGAAATAAGGTGAAGATACTTACATCAACGCAGTCCCAATGCCTGCCTTCGTTTCTGACTGAAGGCCTGCAGCATACGGTCCGCAATGATGGCAATCAGCGCCATACCGAGACCAGCCACAAGTCCAAGTCCGAAATCCGCTTTGCTCAGTGCGATGTAAATTGAGAGGCCGAGTCCTTTTGTTCCTACAAGTGCCGCGATCACCAGCATTGCAAGGGCAAACATGATGGTCTGGTTGAGTCCCAGCATAATTTCCGGAATTGCCAGCGGCAGACGCACTTGCCACAGCAGCTGCCGTGGGGTGCATCCCATGCCCTGAGCGGCTTCTACCACAGACTGATCTACATGCCGAAGTCCATGTTCAGTGTAACGAATGGCCGGTACAATCGCGTAGGCGATGATTGCCAGAAACGCAGTGAATTCACCAACCTGGAAAAACATCAGCACCGGAATCAGCAGCACAAACAAGGGCATTGTCTGGAGAGTGTCGTTGATCGGACGCATGATTCCGGAAACGCGATCATTTGAGGAAGCCCAGATTCCCAGCAGAAAGCCAATCAGGAAAGAACAAAGCACGGCCGCAAGACAGAGATAGAGGGAACGCATAGCCTGAACCCAAATCCCTGTGACAAGCATGAAACCGAGACCTGAGATCGTCAGCGCCACGATCCATTTACCGCCTACCTGCCAGGCAAGCACTGCCATCACGATGATGATCATCGGCCATGGCGCCCGCTCGAATCCCAGGTAAAGCAGACACGAGACCAATATGGTTGCCACGGAAACCCGCCAGCTGTAGCGGATACACAGAAAACCAGCCAGCAGAAATGTAATCACCGCATATCCAGTACTCATCTCAGGGGTCAGTGTAAATCCCCAGGTGAAGGGCCGGATTGTGTTTTCCAGGCCAATCCGTAAAGGGAGCAAGAAAAAGAACAGGAATCCGTTCTTGATGGTTTCAAGTATATTGCTGAATTCAACGGTAATGAAAGTAACAGCGTCATTCAGATGAGTGGCAGGATAAAAAACCCACTCATCAGGATATACACGCAATTCAGGTTTGATCAAGGCCAGGAGAATGAACAATGCGGTTACAGCCAGGGTTCCCGCCAGGACATGGTTGTTGGAAAGCCCGGATAAAGCGCTTCGTTCCCGGGAATCATGCATGGCAAAGGCACGGGTAATGCGGTCCAGCACCATGGCAATCAGGGCAATCACGATGCCGGCAAGCAGACTTTCGCCAAAATTGGCGCGCCGCATGGTGCTCAGCACTTCCCAGCCAATATCAGCTGAACTACCGATAACCGCCGCGATTATAACCATGCTCAGGGCGGCCATTGTGGTTTGGTTGACACCAATCATGATCGTTGGAAGAGCCGTGGGGAAACGTACCCACCAGAATAATTGACGCGGTGTTGCTCCGGACATCTCTCCTGATTCAACAACCTCAGCCGGGACTCTGTTTAGAGCCAGCATAGTGTTCCTCACCATTGGCGGGCAGGCGTATATTGCGCTGGCGATTAAACCCACAACCGGCCCAAAACCAAATAACAGCAGAATTGGAACAAGGTAGGCAAAGGTGGGTACAGTCTGCATCAGGTCCAGCATGGGCTGCACCAGGCGGTTGATTCGGGGTGAACGCCATGCTGTCACACCCAGTACAAAACCTGCTGCCACAGATAAAGGAACAGATACACAGACCAGCGACAGGGTTCTCATGCTTTCAGTCCAGTAACCGATGACTACCATGTAAAGCAGTGAGCAGCCTGAAAATATAGCCAGACTCCATCCTCCCGCAATCAAGGCGATTCCCATGCATAAAGCAATGGTCGCCGGCCATGGAAGCCAGATTAGCAGGGCCAACACACCAGACATTACCCATGAAAGCAGCCAGGCAATTGCTTTGAAGAACCAGCGAAAATTTTCAACAAACCAGTCCATTGCCGTATTGGCCCACTCAATTACCGGTATCACCCATGCTTCAGGATAACTGACCAGCCACGGCAATTCTGTTCTGTAGAAAAGCGTAACAATTGCCGCCAGTCCCGCGAGAATCCAGACCAGCAGTGCCGGAGGGATGTTTGCGGGAAAACCCTGTTTCATTGATCGTTGCTGCTGGCAAGGGTGTGAATAACGTCTCGCATGGTGATGCTGCCTAGAACTTTTTTGTCGCCGTCAATCACTGTCAGTCCATTCGCTGAACCAGCCAGATCGGGAAGAAGGGATTCCAATGTAGAGTTTGAAGTAATTGTGGAGTTGCTGAGATTTCTGCTCTGGCTGACATTCTCACAGTTTTTCAGCACCTCACCTGCGGTAATGATTTTGAGGCGGGGCACATCACGCGTAAATTCAGCCACGTAATCATTGGCAGGATGGCTGACCAGTTCAGTTGGTGCCCCGATCTGGACAATCCAGCCGTCTTTCATGATCGCGATGCGATCAGCCAGTTTTAATGCTTCCAGGAAATCATGAGTAATGAAGATAATTGTTTTGTGCAGCAGTTTCTGCAGCCGCAGGAACTCGTCCTGCATTTGACGGCGGATCAGAGGATCAAGTGCGCTGAACGGTTCATCCAGCAGCCAGATTTCCGGATCATCTGCCAGCGACCTGGCGATGCCGACTCTTTGCTGCTGACCTCCGGAGAGTTCACGTGGATAATGAGATTCACGGCCTTCAAGTCCAACAAGTTCGATCATTTTGCAGGCACGGGATTCGCGTTCGCTGCGATTCACTCCCTGAACCTTAAGCGGAAAAGCCACGTTTTCCAGCACAGTCTGGTGCGGCAGCAAACCGAAATGCTGAAATACCATTCCCAGCCTGTGGCGTCGAATTTCTATCAATTCTGTGCTGGATTTCTCCAGCAAATTTTCACCGTCAAGCAGCACCTGTCCTGCACTTGGTTCCACAAGACGGGACAGGCAGCGGACTACTGTGGATTTTCCTGAGCCGGAAAGGCCCATGATGACGAAGATTTCACCTTTCTCAACCTCAAAGCTCACATCACAGGCTGCAGGGAGGTGTCCTTCACTGACAATGCGATCCCTGCGTGATTCCGGAGATTCTTCCCGATTAAAGAATTTAGCAGGGTTCTCTCCGTAAACCTTCCAGATACTATTACATGCTAATTTTGTGGATTGTGTCATGGATGCTTGATTTGTGGTGATACTCAATCTGTGTTATTTCGCATCAATATTCCCTCATCCTGACCCTCACCCACCGCCCCTTCGACTTCGCTCAGGCATCGTGGTCCCCCCTCTCCCAATGAGAGAGGGTCGGGATGAGGGGTAGTCTCCGATCTGGTTTCTGCATCTCGGATGAAGTCAGTTATGACAAAAAAGATACTTTGCAGCAGCAGCTAAAACAAGGAAGGCTGCAGCGGTGATGCAGCCACAAGTCCGCCATCCACTGTGAGTGTCTGTCCGGTCATGAACTCTGAATCTTTTGAAGCAAGCCAGACGGCCGCATTAGCAATATCCAGTGGCTGACCGAACCGTCCAACGGGGTGGCGCCTGAGCGCGTCTGCTTTGGCTGTCTCAGGATTTTCAGCCATGGCATAGCCCTCTTCTGCCATTTCGGTCATGATCCAGCCCGGACAGATCGCGTTGCAGCGGATTCCCTGCTGTCCATGATCCACCGCGATTGATCGTGTCAGTCCATTAACAAATGACTTGGACGCATTATAGAGAGCTAATGAGGGATCCGCATGTGATCCGCTGATCGAACCGATGTTTATGATTGTACCTCCGCCCTGTTTTTCCATTACAGGAATCAACTGTCTGCACATCAGAAACACCCCTTTTGCGTTGACGCCCATCAGGTTATCCCAGTCTGCATCGCTGGAGTCCGCAACAGTCTTCTCAATCTGAATGCCGGCGTTGTTAACCAGCACATCAATCCGTCCAAAGTCCTCCATGGCGGCCGCGTATAGTCCGGCCACCGACTCAGCTTTGCTCACATCAGCGGTCTGCCATGCAACTCCTGATGGTAAATCTCCCGGATCATTGCCTCGTCCGCATGTGAGAACCCGAGCCCCATTTTCTGAGAAAAGTTCAACAATGGCCCTGCCGATTCCGCGGCTTCCTCCGGTTACTATTGCTGTTTTGCCTGTCAGTTTTGTCATTATTATGTGCTCAATGGGCGATCATCACGTGCCTGGGCACTGTGTAATCCTCCAGCGCGTAGATGGACATGTCCTTGCCGTAACCGGAACTCTTCATGCCGCCGTGAGGCATTTCTGAGACGCCTACAAGGTGGGTGTTGACCCAGGTGATGCCGTAGCGCAGCTTTGCAACGGTCTGCATGGCCCTGGAAACATCTCTTGTCCAGACTGAGGCGGAAAGTCCGTAATGTGTGTCATTTGCCCAGCTTATGGCCTGCTCAACATCGCTGAATGGTGTGGCAGTGACCACCGGACCAAATATTTCATCTTGTACCACCTCATCTTCCTGCTGAGCGTTGGCGATCAGTGTCGGTTCAAAGAAAAAACCGTTTCCGGAAACGCTGTAGCCGCCGGTGACAATTTCTAAGTGTTTTGTTTCTCTGGCGCTGCCGACAATGCTGTTGATTCGTTCATATTGAGCGCTGGTGATGATTGGTCCCATTTCAACGCCGTCATCTTTAGGCGCCCCGGATTTGATTGTGGCAATGGCGGAGGCAAAATCAGCCACGAAATTGTCATAGATCCTGTTTGAAATATAAAATCGGCAGGGCTGGGTACAGTCCTGTCCGGCATTGTAAAAGGAGAGTTCGCGCAACCCCCCGATTACTGCCTGCATATCCGCGTCGTCATAGATGATAACCGGCGCTTTTCCTCCAAGCTCCAGGTGGGTGTGCTTTATTGTTTTTGACGCGGCCTGCAGTACCTGTTTTGCAGTACGTATGGAGCCGGTCAGTGAAATGAACTCAACATAATCATGGTTGATCAGCATATCTCCGGTCGTGGCGCCTCTTCCCGAAAGTACATTCACCACACCCCTGGGATAGATGTCGGCCAGCATATTTACCAGTTTGAGCGTTGTAAGCGGAGTCAGTTCCGATGGTTTGAGCACCATGGTGCATCCTGTGGCAAGAGGAGGTCCGAGTTTCCATGCGGCCATCATCAAAGGATAATTCCATGGTGAAATGCCGGCAACAACCCCCACCGGATCACGGCGTATCATTGAAGTGAAACCTTCCATGTATTCTCCGGCAGCAATGCCGCTCATACAACGAACTGCTCCAGCCATGTATCGAAAGAGATCTACGCAAGCGCCCATTTCTTCAATGGATGCGGCAAGCGGTTTTCCCGTGTCAAGGGATTCCAGTTCCGCGAAATCATCAATTTCAGCTTCCAGGCGGCTGGCCAGTTCCAACAGCAAAGCTGAGCGTTCCCCCGGGGTTTTTGCCGCAAATTCAGGAAAAGCTTCACAGGCGGCCCTGACCGAGGCGTCAACCTGATCCGCTGTTGCTTCAGCAACCTCGCAAATTGTACTTCCCGTGGAAGGGTTTAGAACAGACATCGCCTCACCGGCGCCTTCCACGATTTCTCCGTTGATTAAAAGTTTTGTGGAATTTTCCATCGTTTATTTTATTTGTGCGTGAGTCTTTTTAGTTTAGCCTGTCAGCTTTTGCCAGGATGTTGGGCAAGAATGGGTGAAATCACCCTCTCTGCCAGCAGCATACCCACAGCCATTGCAGTCACGAACAGAAAAGCGTTGAGGCTTCCGCTTCCCAGTGATGTGATTGCCGGTCCCGGACAGTACCCTCCAAGTCCCCAGCCAATTCCGAACAGCAGCGCACCAAGGATAAGCGGACGGTCAAGGTCCTTGCTTTTGGGAATTTGAAATGTTCCACCCAGCACGGGCATCGAATAATTGCGCTGAATCCATAGCTGAAGTACAAAGTAGCTGAGAACAGCACCGCCCATCACGAAGGCAAGGCTGAAATCCCAATTACCAAAAATATCAAGAAATCCGATCACCTTTTGTGGTTGAGTCATTCCGCTGATTCCGAGGCCAATGGAGAAAAGCAATCCGCAGAGAAATGCGGCAATATTTGATTTAATCATACTTCCCTCTCACTGATACATGGGATGAACAAGTGCCACAAGCGCCATACCGGTCGCCATGAAGATCAGGGTAGCAGCAAGAGATCGCGCCGAAAGCCTGCCAATGCCGCAAACTCCGTGACCACTTGTGCAGCCTCCACTGACTCGAGTGCCGATTCCCACAAGCAAGCCTGCAATGGTCACAGCAACAAGACCCCGCCCGGATGTGTTTTCAAAATATGCAGTGTTTATGCTGTAAAGCAGGATCCCGCCGATAATCAGTCCGGAAACAAAGGCTGCCCGCCATTGTTGTTCTACCCCCTTCTGTAAGAGCATACCTCCGAATATACCGGAGATTCCGGCAATATTTCCGCGGAACAGCAGCAGCATTGCCGCGGCTGCACCGATCAGTATTCCGCCTGCCAGTGGCATGGTAATTTCCAATAATGTCATTTCTGTCACTCTGTTTTGTTTGGTTGTGATTGGTCAGTTCTCCACGTCAAAACCAAGTTTTTTCCATTCAGCCATTCCGGAACTTCCGAGACAGACTACGTTTTCCAGTCCTTTACCGGACAATGAAGTGAACATGGCCTGTGATCTGCGTCCTGAATGGCAGTAGAGATAGATTTTGCTGTAATCATGTAATTTCCCCATTTGCTCAAGTTCCTTTCCCATCGGAATGTTGATCGCGCCGGGAATATGTCCTGCTGTGTATTCATCAGGAGTGCGACAGTCAATTACAATTTCGTCATCAGGAAGTGAAGTGAGGATTTGCTTTAGATCACTTACACCAAACAATTCCTCAGTCAAGTGTCCGTGTTCAATAGAAATTCCGCATCCCAGGTTTGCCGGAACCGCCTCGTCGATATGCTTTGGTCTCGGCAGGTTCAGTGAGTTCATCAGTTCAGTAAAATCTGCTTCGGTTTGTGTGGCAGGAATGCGGGGATTGTGCTGCATTTCCTCGCCGATGGTGGAAACCGACTTACCATTATAGTCATGTCCGGGATAAACCAGCGTCTCGTCTGGGAGAGTGTATAGCTTTCGTGTAATACTTCGGAACAGCATTGAGGGATCTCCCTGCTGAAAATCAGTGCGACCGCAGCCGCGGATGAAAAGAGTATCGCCGGTGAAAACCACGTTTTCCACCGTGTAACTTGTGCAGGCGTCTGTGTGTCCGGGAGTAGCCAGCGCCGTGAGTGTATGCCTGCCGAATCGCAATGTGTAACCGTCATTTAACATGATGTCCGCGCATGGAACTCCGGAAGGTTCGCCGACCGCAGTTTTCAGTCCCATCTCCTCGCGAAGCATTCCCAGTGATGTTACATGATCTGCATGTACATGGGTATCCAGCGCGTAAACCATTTTAACCCCAAGCTCGCCCACAAGACACATGTCCCGTTCAAACTGTTCCCGTACAGGATCAATAATTACTCCCTCTTTCGTGTCCTGGTCCCAAAGCAAATATGTAAATGTCCAGGTGTCCTGATCAAAGAGTTGACGGAAGCCGAAAGAAAGTTGATTATTCATGGTGACAATATTTGTCAGGTTATGAAGAGGGCGATACGCAGCTTTACTTTGCTGAAAATGAGTGGATTGAGGCTTTTGAGTAAAATTATAAGCTAACTAAAATGTGTAAAAAATTAAACATATTTTATGCTGAACTCACAAAAAGTCTTAATGTCATACTTTTATCTTTCCAGCGAGAGCGGGAATTCGGTCACAAACTGTCAGCTGCGCATCTGCTGTACCTGCGCAGTCAATCCGCCGTCCAGAATCCATAGCTGCCCTGAAGCATAACGGGCTTCATCACCTGCAAGCCAATTCACCAGTCCGGCTACGTCTTCAGGGGTTCCGTAACGTCCGATAGGGTGTATCCGGCGAACTTCGTTTTCAAGGGATTCGATGTCACCGGAAGAGCCGAAGAAGCTTCTCAGCATGGGCGTGTCAATGAAACCGGGACAGATGGCGTTTACCCGGATGTTTTCAGTACCATGATCACAGGCCATTGCCCTGGTCAGTGCGTGAACAGCGCCTTTGCTGGCGCAGTATGCGGCCAGTGAGGGGTCTGCGATAAAACCGTCGTAAGAGCCAAAGTTGATGATTGAACCGCCTCCAGACTTACGCATCAGGGGCAGGGCGTGTTTTGAAGTGAGGAAGGTTCCGGTTACATTGACCGCAAAAATACGGTTCCAGTCTTCAAGTGATGTTTCCTCAATCGTTTGTTCAATCTCGATTCCTGCGGCATTGACAAGGATGTCAAGTTGCCCATGCTGCTTATCTATGTGTGCCATCAGGCTTTTGGCGCTGTCCTCGCTGCTGACATCGTGTTCATGGAATCTGACACTTCCGGTGGTTACATTATTGGTTTCCGGAAGGTCTGCAGCGTACACTGATGCGCCTTCATCAGCCAGTCGCCTGCAGACTGCTGTACCAATCCCACCGCATCCTCCGGTAACAACAGCAACTTTTCCGGATAAATTTTGTTTTTGCTGTGTTTTTTCTGCTGGCATGTATTTCTATAGGTTTATAGTTTTGTGTTATTGTGGTTTTGATGTTTTCATAACCCCTCACCCCTACCCTCTCCCCAAGGAGAGGGAGTCGCATGACCTTCACTCCGACCCTCTCCCTTTTGGAGAAGTGGGATCGTTATTACTCCATTATTAACCCTCTCCCTTTTGGAGAAGTGGGATCGTTATTACTCCCTTACTTTAACCCTCTCCCTTTTGGAGAGGGGGGATCGTTATTACTCCCTTACTTTAACCCTCTCCCTTTGGGAGAGGGGGGACCGTTATTACTCCCTTAATAACCCTCTCCCTTTGGGAGAGGGGGGACCGCTTGCGGTGGGTGAGGGGTAAAATGTCCAGTATTTCAATTATTAGTTAAGGCTACAATTCAACCTTTTTCTTGCAGTTCATGCCAGATCATTTCAAGAACAATCTCCGTCTTTTGAAGTACATCATTATTCCAGAAACGTAAAACACGGATACCTTGTTTCTGAAGAAACTCAGTTCTTTTTAAATCATACGCTTGTTGTACTATGTGTTGACTCCCATCGACTTCAATGGCTAATTTGTCTTCTTCACAGAAAAAATCCAGAATGTACGGTGGAACAGGATGTTGCCTGCGAAATTTCTTTCCAGCCAAGCGACGATCCCTCAGACGTCTCCACAAGACTTGTTCTGCATCTGTTTGAGAATAACGGAGTTGACGGGCTGATTCCTTCAGTTCAGGCTGCGAATTGGGCATTTTGGAATCAAACTTATTGGACACCATAATCGCATTGCATTTTGAGTATTCCTGTTTCTACCCTCACTAATATATTTCCCCTCACCCCTACCCTCTCCCCAAAGAGAGGGAGTCGCATGACCTTCACTCCGACCCCCTCCCTATAGGAGAGGGAGGACCGCTTGCGGTGGGTGAGTGAAGAATCATGTAGTTCTCCAGGCGAAGACTGCGCCGAGGTCATCTTTATGGTCTGCAGAATTCGGCATCGGTCTGCACCATGGAGTCTGATCGATGCCTTCCCATTTGCCGGACTGTTCCCATTCCACGGCTTTTTTCTCAAATCCCAGATTTTCCCAGGAGTTTTGCATCAGCGGAATCACAATCAATCCTCCGGAAATAACCACGCGCAACAGTTCATCAAGTCCTTCCGGAGGCACATGCCCCTGGGTAAAAACACCCACTGCTATCACTGCCTCAAAAGTTTCATCAGCAAAAGGCAGCCGTTGCAGCATATCACCCGCTTCCAGCTGTTTATAAACATTGAGTTTGCGGGCCTGCTCCAGCATTTCCAGTGATAAATCCAGCGCAGTGAGATTTGTGTATCCCAGATCATACAGCCAGCCTCCTACCAGACCGGTGCCCGCTCCGGCGTCAAGAATGGCAGCCTCATTGTTACGCAGGTGACGTGCAAGAACAGCAGCCCCAAGCAAAGGGAAACGGTACCCCATGCTGCTTACGTCAGTGTCGTAATCTTCCGCCCATCCCGCGTAAGCATCGTCAAGGGCTTCTGTTGTTTCCGCGCCGTAAACTTCCTCAAGATGATCGTCGATAGGTTTTCTTCTTTTTGAGGAGCTCATGGGAAAAGTTTCAAAAGTAGCATTAAAGTATTTTTCATCCTATAATTCCTAAAAAAATTAAATCTGTTCACAGGCTTGTCTGTAAGCATCAAGCAGCAAGCCATGGAAATGATGTACCGCGTGTTCACTGCGTCCGGATCCTTGCGGATCAATCATGTAGCGTCCCTGATTATAGGCGGGTGTGCGCATTCCCCTCTGCACGCTTTCCACCAGGCCGATGTCCTCCGGCTGAAGTACAGTGTCGATGTAACGGATTGCGTCCATTTCTTCCTCAGTAGGAGGAGTGCTCTCAAAGAAAAAATCAAATTCCTCCCAGGTTTCTTCCGGCCCGATAGGAATGAAGCGCCATACCATGAAGTTTCCTCGTCCGGGATAGCGCATCAGTGTGGTATTAGGCCAGAGGTACCATACGGCGTGATCGGTGACCTTTGCTCCTTGTACGCTGTAGGCTTTATTGTTCCGGAGGCCTGCCTTTGCCATGTGGCTGGAATAGATGCCGTGGGTTTTGACCTTGTAGGTGTCCATTTCCACAAGTGTGCAGAAATCCTTATGGGCAATCGGGCAGTGGTAGCATTCCAGAAAATTGTCGACTACCGATTTCCAGTTGGCCTTGATGCTGTAGGTGAGCCGATGTCCAAAAGTAAGCTGCCCCAGATCAGCAGAATATCCCATGATCTCGTCTTTCAATCCTTCTGTTTTCTCAGCGAGCGAAACAGCATTCGGATCAAGATTTACAAATACCAAGTGGCAGAACACTTCCAGCTTTACGGTAGAAAGCGAATAATCTTCCGGATTAAAATTTTCAATTAACTCAGACTGGCGGGCTTCAAGAAAAGAACCGTCAAGACTGTAAGTCCAGGCGTGATAAGGACATACTATTTTCCGGACTTTCCCCTCACCCTGCAAAAGTTCATGTCCGCGATGCTTGCAGACATTGTAGAATGCCCGCAGGTTTCCTTCACTGTCCCTGGCAGCAAAGATGCTTTGACCCTGTAAGCAGGTTGAAACATAGCTTCCAGGTTCACGCAGTTTTTCTTCATGACAGAGGAACTGCCATGATTTGTGGAAAATTTGTTCACGCTCTACTTCAAGCCAAACAGGATCGAGGTAGGCTGTCGAGGCCAGCGACCATGAACGAGCGGGGGTTTTGTTCCAGTTTCGGGAAATAGAGAGAAAATCTTCGTGAGTGATCAATTCGTTCATTAATTATATGGGATTGATTCTTGTCTGCAGATTTCACAAATAATAAATCAAATTCATCACAGAGTGAAGTGATTTTCCCTCCACAACCGTGAATGGCCCCTCACCCACCGCAAGCGGTCCCCCCTCTCCCTTGGGGAGAGGGTTGGTGTAAGGTACCGCAGTGAGCGGTCCCCCCTCTCCCTGTGGGAGAGGGTTGGTGTAAGGTACCGTAGTGAGCTGTCCCCTTCTCCCTTGGGGAGAAGGCTGGGGTGAGGGGTTGATCCGCGGGATTCGTGCCCCCTTCTCACTTCGACTCCGCTTCAGGAGCAAAAAGTCGATCACGTTGATGTGATTCAGAAAAATTCAATTCCGGACCTTCCGGAACAATTCGGGTGGGATTGATTGTATGATGGCTGTAATAGTAGTGCTGCTTGATGTGTTCCATGCTGACTGTCTCAGCAATACCTGGCTGCTGGTACAGGTCACGCAGGTATCCGGAAAGTGCAGGATAGTCCCGGATACGGCGCAGATTGGTTTTGAAGTGTGAGAAGTAAACCGCGTCAAAGCGCACCAGAGTGGTAAACAGACGCCAGTCAGCTTCAGTGATCATCTCGCCAAGCAGGAAACGCTGGTTGGCCAGTCTTGTTTCAAGCTGATCAAGGCATTTGAAAAGGCTGCTGAATGCGGCCTTATATGCTTTCTGGGTGGTGGCGAATCCGCAGCGGTAAACTCCGTTGTTCAGATTTTGGTAAATATCTGCGTTGATTGTGTCAATCCCTTCCCGTAAAGCTTCAGGATAATAGTCGGTCTTTTCCGGAGTAAAATCGTTAAAGGCTGAGTTGAACATGCGAATGATCTCCGAGGACTCATTGCTGACGATAGTTTCGCGTTGACTATCCCACAAAACCGGTACAGTCACCCTGCCGCTGTAATCAGATTTTGCTCTTGTGTAAAGCTGATGCAGGCATTTGTAACCATATAAATTGTCTCCGGTCTCTCCATTCCAGTCATCAAATACCCAACCCTGATCCAGCATGTGAGGATGGACGGTGGAAACCGTGATGATTTTTTGCAGCGCTTTCAGCTTGCGGAAGATCAATGCGCGGTGCGCCCAGGGACAGGCCAGTGAGACATAAAGATGGTATCGTCCCGTTTCTGCAGGGAAATCTCCTGTGCCGCTGGGTCCGGCCGAACCGTCAGGGGTAATCCAGCTACGGAATTGTGATTCCTGCCGCACGAATTCTCCATTGCTTTCTTTGGTGTCATACCAGTGGTCGTGCCATTTACCTTCAATCAAAAGTCCCATTGTTCACTTTTCTCCTGTTCTTATTTATTAGTTTGATATGGAAACAGTTATAGCATTGTAGCACCAAATTGAAACTTGATTTCCGTTCTCCGGACAAGTCGTGGTCAAGTTCCCTGGGAATGACATTTCTGCTTTGTCATTCTCGGCGAAGCGCAGCGAAGACTCGGAATCCAGGGGTGTTGTTGTAAAGCTTACCTTCATCTTGCTGGTTTAGACTCCGCTCAATCAGCGGTTTTTTGCTCCCTGAGCGTAGTCGAAGGGAGAGGGGATACCTCTGTCACACCAATCTCCTTCCATGGAGAAAGAGGTGCTGCACGGGGTGGGTAAATGGACATTATTTCGTGAATGATAAACCTGTGTTATTTGCGATTTTTTTCAATCCATTCCACAATTTTTGGCAGGCTGGAGATTTTTTGCTGATGTGCGATCAGCAGGGGAAAAGCGTCAAGGATGCTTTCCGGAATTCCGTCGATAATGCCTCCGGAAATCCAGCCGCACAAACGCCAGCCAGCAAGATCAGCCACAGTCAGGGATTCGCCCACGAAATAGTCGGTTTTCCCGTTGTCTTCCAGCAATGTTTCCATAAAACCCAGCCAGTGCGGCAATACTGTTTCTGCCAGTTCACTGCGCATTTTTCTGCCTTTTTCAGCATCTTTTTCTACAAGTGCCGGTCTTATCTTATTTGTGATATCCGTGGCAAGATCAATTACTTCATCAACTTTTGCCGCGGCGAAATCATTTTCCGGATAAAGCCAGCTAAGTTTCCCGCAGAAACGGGCGATTGCGCCTGTTTGAGCCAGGGTTTTGCCATCAACCTGCAGAACAGGAAACTGACCGAATGGAAAGGTTCCATCGGTTTTCATTCTTGAAATTGCATCTCTAGAGGGACGAAGATCCTCAAATTCAATTCCTCCAATAAATAAAGCGATGCGGCTTGTTTCCGCCCGCCAGAATGGTACATCCGGATAAATCAGTGTTAGTTTCATTTTCAAAGTTTAAATAAAGATGTTTTTATACAATTCATTTACTTTCCGGGGGAAGCAAGCGCAGTCTCGGAATGCAGAGTGTATTAAGTTTTTACCCCTCACCCTGACCCTCTCCCAGCGGGAGAGGTAGAAGCCACCCCTCACCCATTGCGCCTTCGGCTTGGCTCAGGCATCGCGGTCCCCCTCTCTCTCTACTGGAGAAGGAGGTACAGAGGAAGAAACACTCTTCGGCTTTTTCCGGAACAAGTTTAACGTAAAACAATTATAGATGGAAACAGCAAAGTTATGCCGAGAAACACCATGATTTGCAAAATCAACTAAATCTTGACAGATTATAGGGTAGTTCGTAAATTAGCGCAGCAGCAGTGCGTTGTTGATTAAGCATCTTAAGCTGTATTAGTAATTTTTTTTCAAAAATTATCATGTCATAGTAAAAATCCTATTTGGAGTAAATTATGAAAATTAATATCAGTCTGAAAGACGAACAAAAGGAATTCATGGACCAGGTCATAAATGATTATTCGCTTGAAAACACGGAAACTTCCATTCAATTGCTGGTTAGCGAGATTCTGGACAAATATGACCATGAAAGTGTTTTTGGTGAAATCCGCTGCATTGGAGGCTGTTTCTCCACTGACGCTGCGGTACCGGTTGAACTTGGTGATCAGCAGGTTTTAAAGATGAAGGAAATCTTTCAGCAGTATGAATTCGAAGATTATGATTCAGAAGAAGAAGAGCTGAGTAAAATTGTTCGTAGCATGATTAATTACGCCGATCAGGAAGCTGATCTAAATAAGCTTTTTTCTGAAGGCTAGAATCTTTTATAAAAATATCATTGCTTTAAATCGATCCCACATTAAGGCTTCAAATTTTTTCCTTTTTTTCTTGACAAAAAAATAAAAGGAGTATAGGAGGTGGGTTAGTCCTTATTGCTCTTAAAGTGAAGAAGAGTGTTTGGATTATAAATGTAATCATTACCATCTTATCAACCATCAGCAGGAAAGGAGGGCAGGCTTCACAAAACATCAATATTATCAGTAAACTATAATTGAAATATTCATTAAACTATAATTTGAGGAGTAGTATTAAATAAATAATTTCATTGTTTAGACTGGTACTGTTTTCATCAACTTTGTTTGTGGGTTATATCCATGTAAAAGGAGATGAAGAAAACGTTAAATTACTGAGCAGTTTCAAAGCTACAGGCACTGGGAGAGGAGAAGTGATTGCTCAGGATACTAAATTCGCAAGCAATATCAGGAAGAATATTCTTCCTCATATAAATATGCCGGCCGGATTCAGTATTGAAATATTTGCCATTGCTCCGGACGCGAGACACATGGCAGTCAGCCGAAACAAAGGCGCGGTATGGATTGGAACAAGAAAAACCAAGGTTTGGCAGGCAACAGACAGGGACATGGATAATGTAGCTGATACAGTTGAAGAATTCAGTCCAAGTGTCAGTTTCGATATTCCAAACGGCCCCTGATACAGTGATGACGGTCATCTTTATATTGTGGAAAGAAACAGGGTACTGTGGTTTCCGGCGGCAGAATTTTTCATGGAAAGCCCCGATACCGTGGCTGTTCCCATCATTGACCAGGGACAGTTAATACCTGTTGAGGAAGAATCATATAACCATTCTGCCAGGGTTTGTGTGATCGGTCCGGACAACAAGCTCTATGTCAGCCTTGGACAACGTTTTAATGTACCAGGTCCTGAAAATTATCCTATGTATGACGAAGTCGGAATCGGCGGAATCATCAGGTTCAACCGTTTTCCGGGCAAGCTGGATAGAGAAGTTGTAGCAATTGGTGTTCGAAACTCAGTCGGACATGCTTTCAATCCGAAAGATGGTAAGCTGTGGTTTACGGATAACCAGGTAGATGGCATGGGTGAAGAAACTCCTCCGGGAGAATTGAATAAAGCCCCAAGGTTAGGTGCTGATGTGTGGTATGGTTTCCCATATTATGGAGGCGGTGGAGTAAGGACCAATGAATATGCAGGACAGCCTATTCCTAAAAAATATGCTGATAATTACGTGAAGCCTCAGGTTGAGATGATCGCGCATGCCGCAGACCTGGGCATGATGTTCTACACTGGCAGGATGTTCCCCAAAAAATATCATGGTGCAATTTTCAGTGCACAGCATGGTTCCTGGAATGCAGTAAAACCCAGAGGTGCCAGAGTTATGGTGACATACCTGGACGACAAGGGTAATGCAGTCAAGACAGAGCCATTTGCTGACGGTTGGATGACAGACGCGGGTGTTTATCTTGGAAGGCCTGTTGATGTACAACAATACGTCGACGGTTCTATCCTTGTCTCTGACGACAAAGCCGGTGTTGTGTACCGTATCTCATATAGTAATTAACAGTAAAGTGGCCGATCCCTTGATCGGCCACAACACCCCATGAGAATAATCGTTCTGCTTAATTTAGTATTTCTTTCATTTACGGCAGGCCATGTACTGGCAGGAGAACTCAAAAAAGGGAAGGAAGTGGTAGAGAAAATCTGCCAGGTTTGTCACGGACTTTATGGTCAGGCAACAGGCGCAGGATCATCCGTGCTTAGTCCGAATATCACCGCGCAGCAGAAAGATTACTTAATTGCCAAATTAAGAAGTTATAAATCAGGAAAAATTCAGCATCATCAAATGAATATTATTGCCTCAATGCTTTCTGATGAGGATATACAAAATGTGGCCGAATGGTATTCCTCAATAGAAATTGAAATCACTTTGCCTGAGATTGACTGATTTAGTTTTTACCTCCTATTTCTGTAACTGATTTTTTCAGTCCTCGTCAAAATTCATTTTTAAGCATAAGTATCTTCCTGACTGCAATTGGTACTTGTTTATGTTATAACCCTTCACCCACCGCGCCTTCAACTTCGCTCAGGCATCATGGACCGCTCTCTCCCTTTGGGAGAGGAAGAATTATTATTCAGTTGAGGAAATTCAGCAGGCATCGGTTGACTTCAGAGGCTTTTTCCATTTGCACCATGTGTCCTGCAGATTCGAATATTTCTACTTGAATACCGGCTGCTTCTGCAGCAGGAAGATTTTGAGCATGGGTGACTGGAATGATACGGTCCTCACTGCCCCAAATCACCAAAACCGGTATTGCTGAAGACACAAAATTGTCAATGAACACTGTTTGCCTACCAACAGAAATCAGTGTTTCTGAAATTGCCTTCAACGCAGATTCCACTCCATCCATTCGTTTATAATTCAGTATTTCTTCAACAAGCTGAGGATTTACCAGTGAGGGGTCTGCAAATAATTGCTGAAGCACCGGTTTCAGCTGCTGTGCTGATTCGGATTCAACAAAACCTTTCAGGTAATCACTGTTGATATCTGCTCCCAATCCTGCGCTGCAAACAAGCGCAAGTGACTTGACTGTGTCAGGGCTTCCAAATGCTGTTTGCATTGCAATTGCCCCACCCATGGAGTGACCGACCAGATGCACTAAAGGCACATCCAGCACCTTTAAAAACTTGCTGACAAATTTTGCCATTCCGGAAAGCGACGGATCAGCAATTGTTTTGGTGGATTTTCCATGTCCGGGAAGGTCCAGCGCAAGAACTCGGTGTTTATCCGCAAGAGCGCCGAGATTGAACATCCAGTTGTCAAGGTCTCCTGCGAAGCCGTGAAGCAGCAGCACGACAGAATCACCGGAACCACGATCTGCATAACGCACTTGTATTCCCTCAACTTCTGTAAACAGGTATGGCGATGCTTGCCCCATCTTTTATTTCTGATTGGAATCCGGAATTACAAGAGTTATTGTATTATTACAATCCTGATTGGAGAAAATCATGTTTCAATCCGGCCTCCAGAGTGGCTTCTATGTCCAGTACCCTGGGACCTTCATTTTGCAGTTTGATGTGTACGGTTTGATTGCGGAGTTCCCTCACTCGCTCACCATCCGCCAGCAAAGTTCCTTCGGCAACTTCAAGGGTAAAGGGTTGATTCAATTCCAGCCGCTCAACTGATTCAAGTCCAACTTGTTGCACCTTGCCTGCGGTGAGAACAGCCTGAACAGAAAAACGGTTTCCCAAAACGGCAGCCGCCCCGTGTGGTGCAAGCGGAGCAATATCCATTACAGCGCCTGGAATTCCGCACAATCCTGATGCTCCCGGTTTGCAGCGTGTAACAAATACCGCCTGAAGCCAGCCGGCATCCCAGACAGCCCGTCCTCCAAGACTGGCCTGGCGAGAAATTGCCAGATCAATTAAGGCGCTTTCACTCCATGTATCAGTTTCTGCCAGCAATAGTTTATGCTGTTGAACAAGCTGCCTGGCGGAGACTGAGGATGGAAGTTCCTTTTCAGCACTAAGCAGTTTCAGGAAAATTCCCGACGCCAGTCCTGCCTGGGTGGCTTCAAAGGGAAGTGAGAAAATATTGTTTGTTCCAGCGGCAATGGGAAGCAGCGGAACTTTACCGGATTCCATTGCCACCAGCCGGTTTGTGCCGTCACCACCAAAAGTTATCAGCAGGCTGCAGCCGCTTTCACGCATGATGCGCGCTGCCTCCTGTGTGTCCTGCGGAGTGCCCTTTGCTGATATTTCTACCGGTTGTACTTCCAGTCCTTTCTGAAAAGAACCGGTGTTTTTCAAAGGCGGCAGTGATTCAAACGCCGACTGAACAAGTCCCAGTCTTTCCGGCATAAACAGCACCCGGCATTGACACTGAGACCTTAATCCGGACAGTAACCTGGCGATGCGGTTAACTTTGACCAGATGCGTTACCGTTTCCGCATTTGAAACAAGGCGACGCATGTCATGTCCGGAAGAGGGATTTGCCAGCAACCCCACTGAGGGATAGTTATGTTTTTCCCTCAAAACTTCACACCGTATTAATCAGCCTCTTCAATTCGGGCCAGCACGGTTCCTGGTTTGAAGAGTTTGTCCTTGGTGACACAAATCTCCCGGATTACACCATTTGCGGGTGAAGGAACTTCCATGGTTGTCTTCACAATCACAATTTCCACAATCACCTGACCCTGTTCAACTGTATCGCCTTCGGACGCTTTCCACTGCACAACCATTCCATCGGCCTGCTGTTCAGTCGGCCATTCATCCTGAGTGATAGACAGTTCGATCATAATGAATCAGTTCATCATTTCCCGCACAGTGGATTCGATGTGCGCCACTTGCGGAATGACCGTTTGTTCGAGCGGCCGGCTGTATGGTATTGGTACATCCGGAACTGCCAGACGCTTAACCGATCCATTAAGATTTGTGGAGTCCAGATTTTCTGCAACAAGCGCAGCGATTTCTCCGGAAAGTCCGAAACTCAGATAATCCTCATCTGCCACACAAAGTCTTCCGGTTTTGCGCACAGAATTCAGCACAGTCTCCCTGTCGAGTGGAACAAGTGTTCGTAAGTCGATGATCTCCGCGCTGAGGCCGTCTTCTGCAAGTGCATCTGCCGCCGCGGTACATTTGTGTACCATCTGGCTCAGAGTAACGATGGTTACATCTGTTCCCTCTCGCACGACTTTGGCCTGACCGAATGGTATGCTGTAAGACTCTTCCGGAACCTCGTTTGTGCTTCCGGTAAAGTAAGCCATCCAGGGAAGTCCCATAATACCCTTGTGGAAGAAGTACATAACCGGATTATCGTCCCGAATTGACTCTATCATCAGCCCCTTTGCGTCATAGGCATTGGAGGGCACAACGATTTTGAGGCCGGGCACATGGGCGAATAATCCATACAGGCACTGCGAATGCTGCGCCGCATCATTGTATCCGCCGCCGATGGCGGTGGTTAACACTACCGGAAGTTTTACATTACCTCCGGACATGTAGGTGTTCTTAGCCATGTGATTGTAAATCTGGTCCATGCAGACTCCAAAAAAGTCAACGAACATCAGTTCGACAATGGGACGCATGCCTTCTGCCGCAGCGCCTGTAGCAGCACCGATGAAGGCTGTTTCAGAGATTGGTGTGTCCATCACACGATCGGTGCCGAATTTATCCAGTAAACCTCCGGTGGCGCCGAAGATACCTCCGTATTTAGCCACGTCTTCGCCCATCACAAACACGTTATCATCATTTTCCATTTCCTGGGCAATCGCTTCTGAGATTGCCGCAGCCATTGTTAATTCACGATCTGCCATAAATTCCTTTCATTTTGATTTCGGTTTTTTGTGTCAGACAAATACATGCTGAGTTGCTTCAGAAGTATCAGGATAAGCGCTTTCTCTGGCAAAAGCATAGGCTTCCTGAACGGATGCTTTTGTACGTTCCTTGATCTGGCTGTCCTCTTCCTCAGTCATACCGCTATCAAGCAACTGCTGCTGCAGGCGGTCAATTGGATCATTTTCGCGCAGGGTGCTGACCTCGTTTTCCGGTCGATAGGCTTCAGCATCACCTTGAAAGTGGCCAAGATAGCGGTCTGTGCTGACTTCAATCAGCGATGGGCCTTTACCTAGACGTCCGCGGGCAACTGCTTCTCCGACAACATCGTAAACTTCAACTGCATCATTGTTTTCAACCCGTACTCCTGGTATGCCGTAGCCGATTGCACGATCAGCATTGTTTGCAATGGCAGTGGATTCTTCGCGTGTTACTGAGATTGCGTATTTATTGTCTTCACAAATGAAGATTACCGGCAGATTCCAGATTGCCGCAAGATTCAGTGATTCATGAAAGGAACCCTGATTGGCCGCACCTTCACCAAAAAAAGTCACAGTGACCCAGTCCTTACCCTGTTTTTTTGCCGCTAACGCAGCGCCACAGGCCTGGGGCATTCCGGCGCCGATGATTCCGCTGCAGCCGAATTTTTTATCAACACTGAAGAGATGCATGTGGCCGCCTTTTCCGCGTCCAAGTCCGGTAACTTTGCCGAACATCTCCGCTGCAAGTGATTTAAGTGAAATTCCTTTTGCTATCGCAAAGTGATGTGGGCGGTGGGTTCCGGTGATAGTATCATCATCGGTCAAATGCACACAGCTCCCCACCGCGACAGGTTCTTGACCGGCAGCCAGGTGCATCTCTCCCGGCACCAGGCCGCTGCCGATATCAAAGGCCAGGCCCTCCTGAATTTCAGGTGGTAACTTGCCTTCCAGATATACGTTGACCATTGTTTCTTCAAAATCGCGGATAACAAGCATTTGCTCATACATCCACAACAATTGTTCCTTTGTTGGTTCCATATTCCTCCTTGATGATAGGATTTTTTTATTGGAAAAAGCAGATCGTTTCATGAATCAAATGTAATTGCAAGTATTATTTAGCAAATTAGAAAAAAAATTCGGTTTTATAAAGATTGCTTCCTTTCCCACCGCGCCTTCGACTTCGCTCAGGTATCTCGGTCCCCCCTCACCCACCGCGCCTTCGACTTCGCTCAGGCATCGCGGTCCCCCCTCTCCCTTGGGGAGAGGGTCTTTATGTAAGCAGATTTTTGGACTCCCTCTCCCCATGGGAGAGGGTCGGGGTGAGGGGAAATAATTATTGACCAAATGTACCCCAGGGATAATCAAAGATGAGAATTGTGGTACGGCCTTCCTGTCCAGTGGCAAAATCCAGGCGATAGACAAATCCGGAAGCAGTGACAACGCGTGTACCTAATCCGGCGGAAGTTCTTTTTTCCTGCCAGAGATGACTGACTTTGTCAGCCACAGTACCTTCCTCATAAAAAAATGCGAACTGGAAGCCTGTCCTGATATCCTTGACAAAATACCAGTCGAAAGCAATTTTTTCATCTGAGAGGTTCCAGCGGAATTCGGCCCCTCGCGACTCAACATGCGCCCCGCTGTAACGTCCGCCAACGTATGATCTTAATCTTTCTGTTCCGCCAAGATTTCCTCCGGAACCGTAGAGATTGTGTGACTGCCGATTTTTTGCAAGGGTTGTAATTGTCTGGGAATCACAGTTTGATAAGCAGGTGGCAGTTTCTTTGGAAATCAGATAATCCAGATCAGTATTCCCCTGCTTACGCACAGTTGCACCGGAGCGGTACCAGTTCAGCGCAAATGTACTGTAGCTCAGAACAGGAATATACCAGGTAAGGTTATAATTCTGTACATAATAATCAGGTGCATCAGTGACTGTAGCAGGTGAGTCAGCTGTGGTGTAAATGAATTTCAGTCCGGTCCGGGGATCAGTCCTGTCGTCTGTCCAGTCAATCTGAAAACCATAACTGCTCGATTCGCCTTTAAAACTCTGGTTGGCTTCGTAAATCAGATTTCCATCCTTATCGCGGATTGCCGAAAGAGTTGATTCGTTTTTCATCTTGAATCCGAAAACATCAAACATTCTGTCAAAAAGAGTCAGCGCCACACGGGCGAAGGTAAATTTCGTGTCAGAAAGTTCACTGATAAGATAGTCGTCCGGATCAGAATTCATCCTGCGATCACGGTATGACCTGAATGAGCCTTTGTCAAAATTTCCCTGGCCTATGTCAAGCAGAATTGTTTTCGGATAAACAGGGAAATCAGTGGCAAAAAGTATGTTTCCGCCGATGTCACCGGCAATGCCGATGGCAAAAAGATCAAGCGTGGTTTCAATACTTCCGAATGGAATATTATTAATTCCGCCAAGAAGACCAAATCCTGATCCGGCCCCCGGAATGATATATGGCAAGGGTAGCACAAGGTAGCCGAATTCTGTAGGGAACTGCTCTGTTCTCCTCTCAATGGCTGAAACACTTGATTGAGTGAGGACAAATACTATAATAAGCAGCAATATTTTTTTCATGAGGATATCTTCAAAAGAAAAGCATTATAGCCTGCAAAATCATTTCAATACAAGTAAATCTTTGTAATGGACCCATTTGAAAAAAGAGAATTAGGAAAAACAGGGGTGACACTTCCAGCGCTTGGATTTGGCGGGGCACCTTTGGGAGAGCTGTTTGAAAAGGTTTCAGAACATCAGGCAAATGAAACACTCAATCAGGCATATAACAGCGGAATACGCTACTATGATACTGCTCCATGGTACGGACACGGTTTGAGCGAACACCGGCTTGGTTCCCTGCTGCGTCAAAAAAACCGCAAGGAATTTGTGCTCTCTTCAAAAGTGGGCCGCGTTTACAGTGCTGTTAAAGGTGATCCGGAATTGTTTAATGGTTCTCCGTGGGCAGGCGGACTTCCTTTCGAATACAGCTTCGATTATTCCGCGGACGGATTTGAACGTTCTTACATGGACAGTACTTTAAGATCAAGCCTGAATCGGATTGAGCTGCTCGTGATTCATGATCTTGATCATGGTTACCATGGAGAATCAGTTCCGGAAAAACTCAAACAGCTTGAGAGCGGTGTTAAGTGGCTGAACAGTATGAAGGCGTCCGGAGAAATAAAGGGTTTTGGAGCAGGAATAAATGAGATGGATATGATACCGGTTTTTATGGAACACTTTGACCTGGATTTTTTTCTGGTTGCCATGCCATACACTTTGCTGGATCAAAGTCCGTTGGACAAAATATTTCCGGAATGTAAAAAGCGTGAAATCGGAATCATCATCGGATCACCTTACGCGTCCGGTGTGCTTGCCGTAGGTTCCGGATATGAAACAACCTATGGGTATGCTCCTGTCAGCAGAGAAATTCGTGACAAGGTAAAATCGATTGAAGATATCTGCGCAGAATTTAATGTTCCGCTAAAAGCCGCTGCATTACAGTTCCCGCTGTTACATCCTCTGACGGCATCAGTGATTCCAGGAGTATTAAGAAGCGAACAGGTTCTGGATAACATTAAAATGATAAAACATCAAATTCCTCCGGAATTATGGCTTGAGCTTAAACAGAACGGACTGCTGCATCCGGAAGCACCTGTATACTGAATTGCAGAATGAGTGTATTTACCACATGCAGTTGATGAGCTTTTTTGGTTTTAATGGAAAGGGGAAAAAATTTTGCTCGAAAAAACAATAATTATCATCCGAAAAGTAAATGGCGAAAATAAGTATCAACGTTAACGGTCAGGAGCATCAGCTAGACGTTGATGAAAGAACACCACTGATTTACGTGCTTCGCAATGATCTTGGACTAAAAGGGACGAAGCTCGGCTGCGGGCTTGAACAATGCGGTGCCTGTAAAGTACTTGTGGACGGCAAAGCAGAATTTTCCTGCAACACTCCTGTATCTGTTTTTGAGAACCGTACCGTTACTACCATCGAAGGTATCGGCACGCCCGACAAGCTGCATCCGATTCAACAGGCTTTTGTCAAAGAAAAAGCAGCCCAATGCGGCTATTGTATTCCTGGCATAATTATGGCGATAAAAGCCCTGTTGGATGTCAATCCTGAGCCTGACAGGGAAACGGTCTGTGAAGCATTGTCTGACAATCTATGCCGCTGCGGAACACACCCTCAAATCCTCAAGGCAGCGATGCGTGCAGCAAAGGAGATGTGTAAATGACACTTTCATCAAGTTTTGACATTAACCCTGAGCTTGATTCATGGCTGCGGTTTCACAGCGACGGACAAATCACAGTCTTTACAGGCAAAGTTGAATTGGGTCAGAAACTGATCACGGCCTTTTCTGTGATTGCAGCAGAAGAACTCGATGTAGATCCCGGACGTATCACGGTCAAGACGGCGGACACAATGTACTCTCCTGATGAAGGTTATACCGCCGGAAGCAACTCCATGGAAAGCAGCGGATTGGCTCTTCGTCAGGCCTCGGCAAAAGCACGTCAGGAACTCTTGAGGATGGCCGCTGACAAGCTGGGTGAGCCTTTGAAGAGTCTCTCGGTAACCGATGGTGAAATCAGCAGCACCTCTTCAGGCAAGTCAGTGACATTCTGGGAGCTAATGGGAGGCAGACGCTTCAACATTATAATCTCAGATGAAGTACTGCCCAAAACTCCGGACCAATATCGTCTGATCGGCAACAAGGTGCCAGACATTGGATTTGAAGGACTGGTTACAGGTACAACCTCATTTGTGCATGATCTGGAACTTCCGGGCATGCTGCACGTAAGGGTGATTCGTCCTCCCGGATACCACGCTCAACTTAAGGAACTGAATGAGGTCGATGTACGAAAGATGGCAGGTGTAATTGAAGTTGTGCGTGATGGAAGATTTCTGGCAGTAGTCTGCAAGCGTGAAGAACAGGCAGTTTGGGCTGCAAAGAGGATAGCAATGCAGGCGGTATGGGATGAAAGTCAGGTAATTAATACCGAAAACATTTACGTTCAGCTCAAGAAAAATACTCGCCAAAGTCTCCCTGTAATTGGGGGGGCAGCAGAATATTCTGCTGTACCTCCGTTTAATCCGCCAGAAAATTCTGACAAAACAATTTCCGCAACTTTTCAGCGTCCATACCAGATGCATGGCTCCATAGGACCATCAGCAGCAATGGCGCTTTACGATGATCAGGGTCTCAAGGTATGGACTCACTCGCAGGGGGTGCATCCTCTGTGTCTTGCCCTTGCAGATGTACTTGAATTAGAGAAAGACAGGATCCACGTTGTACATATGCCTGGAGCAGGTTGTTACGGCCACAATGGCGCTGATGACGCTGCCATGGATGCTGCTCTTGCTGCGAGGTCTGTTCCAGGTAAGCCGGTGCTTTTGAAATGGGAAAGAGTAGATGAACATTCCTGGGAACCATATGGTTCCGCAATGCAGGTTGAACTTAAGGCAAACCTGGATGAAAAAGGAAAAGTTTTGTACTGGAATCATGAGACATACAGCGACACTCACCTGAATAGGCCATCAGCACATGGAGAAAATTCCCGCCTGCTGGCTGCATGGCATTTACAGTACCCAAAGTCAGCTCCACAGGTTAAGCCCATACCAGGTCCTCATACCGGCATTCATCGCAATGCTGATCCAATTTATGATTTTGTTGAACGCCGAGTAATAAAGCATTTGGTGCGGGATTTACCTCTGAGGGTCTCTACACTGCGTTCACTCGGCGCGTACGCAAATGTCTTCGCAATCGAGTCCTTCATAGATGAGCTGGCTCATGCTTGCTGCAGAAACGCGCTTGAATTTCGAATGGACCATCTGAGCGATGATCGTGCTCGTGCTGTGCTTGAAGCTGCTGTGACCAAAGCGAAAACAGGACCTGACAGCAAGGAGGAAGGGCATGGCAGGGGGTTTGCCGTTGCACGTTATAAGAACGCTAAATGCTATGCTGCAGTTGTGATCGATCTTTTCGTAGATGACTTTGGAGCCATCCAGCTTGAGCGGGCTGTGATCGCTGCTGATGCAGGACAGGTAATTGATCCTGAAGGACTTCGCAGCCAGCTTGAGGGCGGACTGCTGCAGTCGGCCAGCTGGACTCTGAAAGAAGAAGTGCTGTTTAATGAGAGCGGGATAGTTAGCCAAGACTGGGAAAGTTATCCTATCATGACTTTCTCGGAGATACCTGAGGTTGAGACAATTTTGATTGATCGCCCGGACTGTCCTCCTCTGGGTGCAGGCGAGGCCACGCAGGGACCAACTGCTGCTGCGATCAGTAATGCTGTTTTTGATGCTGTTGGTTTAAGGATACGCCGCATACCATTCACTCCGGAGAGGGTTCGTGATGCTGCAACGAAAGCATAAAGAGGTCTGACTGAACTTTTTCACTCAGCGGTTTACTTCCGTGCAAAGATAAAAAATTATCCGGTTCAAAGCAGAATGCATTAAACAAATCCTGCATGAAGAATTGTAATTTCAAAACAACTGAAAGAATCATTTTTTCTCTTAAAATCATTTAATTATGTAAATTTTGAAAAAAATGTTTGACAATCCCTGAATTCAGTGGTAGCATCACCCATTTTTGATAGTTACTCTTTCAACTTGAATTCCCCAACCAATAGCCGCATTCATATTGCAGGAGTATTTTGGGGTTGAATAAGCATTTTGAACGGCTAAGTTAAAGGCAAATTTTGTACAAGGGAGATGCGCGTTTAATTTCCCGCAATAATTAACTAATCTTTGCCCTGTTATAAATCAAGGGAGTGAATTGACTAGGTGGTTTTCCCTAAATAAATTGTTCAATCGTGTTAAATAAGGAGAGAGAATGAAGATAAAAAAAATATTGCTGACAGCATTAAGTCTGTTTTTTTCATTCAGTCTTTATGCAGCAAGTACAGTTAAGATAGGAGCCTCAATGCCATTGACCGGGATGTTTGCAGTTCCTGGATCAAAGCACCTTGAAGGCTACCAGATGTGTGTTGATATCATTAATCAAAACGGAGGCTGGTTGGGTAAAAAAGTAGTCCTTTTAGGAATTGATAATCGTTCTGATACAGAAACCGCAATTTCACAGTACGAGAGATTCATAAATGTTGACAAGGTTGATTTGGTCTTCGGCACCTTTTCCAGTAAACTGACTTTTCCAACATCGACAATCCTTGCTAAATATAAATATGTTCTTCCTATTCCATCAGGCGGAGCATTGAGGATTTACAGACGCGGATTCAAGAATCTTTTTTATTTCCAGTCAAATCCGGCTGAATATTACGGCAAGCAGCTTCTTGCTGTGGTACAAGACCGTGCCTCTGCTGCAGATCAGCCAAAAACAGTTGCGCTTGTACATGCTGACGATTTTTTTGCAAATTCTATTGCAAATGGTCTTCTGGGTAAAAAAGTTAAATTACCCGGCAGCGGCAAGCTTGTTGAGGACATGGCTCCGGGCTACATTGCTCAGGCTGGTATGAAGCTGGTCTATCATGAGCAATGGCCTGAAGAAGGTTTTTCTGACTGGCTGACTTTGGCAAACTCAATTAAGAATTCCGGTGCAGAAATGGTGATTGGCATGATGGCATCACCGGAGGAAGCTGTACAGCTTACTCGGGCGCTTAAAACAGTACGTCATAATCCGAAGCATTTGATGCTGACTCAAGGGACCCAGTCTGAGTTTCTTGAGGGGCTTGGGGATGCGACAGAGGGGATTATGATTTACTCGGCATGGCATGACGAAGCTCCATTTGATGGAACGCTGGCCGGGCAGAGGATGAACAACTCAGATTTTGTAGCAAAATACAAAGCCCTGAATGGTAAGCTTCCTGATGAAGATGTGGCAATTACTTTTGCTCTTTGCCAGGGAATAGATCAGGCTGTAATTGCTACAGGCTCAGTTGATAATGCCAGAATTATGTCCTGGCTGCATACCAGGAGCTCAAGGAGTCCGGTTAAAACAATTCTTGGAGATTACTACTGGGATGCAACTGGATTGCCGATTAATAAACAGGCTCTAATAGTTCAATGGCAAGGCAAAGAATTGAAATTCATTTATCCAACTAATGAATTTCAGGCTTCATCAATGGTAAGCCCTAAACCTGCCTGGTAATCCAAACACTTAAAAATTACTGATTAAGGGCAGTTGTGAGTTTACTTCGGCTGCCCTTTTTTTGTGGAATTATGATTGATTCCCAATCTTGAGCACAAGAAATTGTACTTGCAGGCTATGTCAAAATTAAGAATTCAATTTATCAATCCGGAGAAGGTCAAAGACCAGAAAATACTTGATGCAATTTCTGATTCTGTTATCAAAGGCACTCCTCGTGCGGAAAGCCAGGCAATAAGAGCAAGAGTACCTAATGTTTTCTGGTCTTTTCAAAACACCTGGAACGGTGTTTTTATTCAGGGAAAGGTTGATCATAATCTAAAGGAACTGTGCCGTGTTTATGTATCCAAATCAGTTCAATGCAAATATTGCGGCAACCAGAGGAGTTCAAAATCTGCAGATGAAGGGCTGGTTGAAGATGATTACAGGGATCTGTTGAATTTTGAAAAATCTGACAATTATGATGAATCCACCAAGGCAGCTCTTTCACTTTCTCAGGCAATTACCTGGGACCTTGAAACAGACGATGATTTCTGGAACCGTCTATATAAGCATTTTAGTGAAGAACAGATTATTGAACTAGGCTATTTTGTTGGATTCACCATGGGTCAGCAGCGTTTCAACAGGCTGCTGAATCTTGATGAACACCTCGGCGAAACCGGTTTTGAAAACATCAACTGAACCCTCCCATCTTCTATTCCGCTGCATTCTTTTTTTAATGATTACCATTTAAATTAGATCAGTCAATGCTGAAAATAAATAATGCAACTAAATCATTTGCAGGAATTCTTGCGGTTAACAGTTGCAATTTTGAAATTGAGCAAGGCACTATATCAGCACTGATTGGTCCGAATGGAGCAGGGAAGACCACACTGTTTAACTGCATTTCACGTATCTATCCAATTGATTCCGGAGAAATTTTTTACTGGGATCACAGACTTGATTTAATGCCTACATATAAGATCGCAAGGCTGGGCATTGGCAGGTCATTTCAAATCACCAGAACCCTTGATCACTTATCTGTAACAGAAAATCTGGTTTTGCATACAGCAGGAGGAATTGGGAATCACTTGCTGCTCCCTGCTATTACCAGGGAAAACAAGTTGAAAGCCGACGAAATTATGGAATTTCTGGGGATTGCATCCCTAGGTGAGATGGATATGGGATCATTGTCATTTGGACAAAAAAAACTCCTGGACCTCGGTACAGTATTGATGGCAGATCCGGATTTAATTCTTCTTGATGAACCCGCGGCAGGAGTAAATTTGAGACTGCTTGAAGATATTATCGACAAGCTGGTTACTCTGAAAAATCAAGGAAAAACAATACTTCTGATTGAGCACAATATGGATCTTGTTATGGAGATCAGTGATGAAGTAATTGTTATGTCTGCCGGGGAAATTATTGCACAGGGTAAACCAACGGAAATCCAGAAAAATGCTGAAGTGCTTGAAGCATATCTGGGAAGCGAAGCATAAATGACAAGTTTACTTAGTATCAGAAACGTAACAGCCGGTTATGGATATGGGCCGGATATAGTTCATGATTTCAGTTTGTCACTTAACGAGAGTGAAGTGAAATGCATTATTGGTCCAAACGGAGCAGGTAAATCAACCTTATTAAAAGCTGTTGCAGGGATACTTAAACCTCGATCAGGAGAAATTATTTTTGAGGGAGAAAATATTACTGGTAAAGAAGCATACCAGATAATGAGGCTTGGTATTTGTTTCCTTCCACAGGAACGCGCAATTTTTCCTAATCTGACTGTTGCAGAGAATTTACGTATGTGTGCGTATTCAATCAAAGACAAGGAACTGGCTGAATCAAGAATTGAAGCAGCATTTGAGATGTTCCCAGTGCTAGGTGAACGTTTAAAACAAATTGCCGGTACAATGTCAGGGGGGCAGCAACAACAGCTGGTTTATGCACGTGCTTTTACAATTAAACCTAAAATAATTCTGATTGATGAACCTTCTCTTGGCCTGGCGCCGGCACTTGTAGAACAAACCTTCAATCATATTAAACAAATTGCATCAAGTGGAATTGCCGTTATTCTTGTAGAACAAAACGCAATAAAAGGTCTCCAGACATCAGGTTACGGTGTAGTGATGGATCTTGGGAGGCTGGCATTTGAAAAACCTGCCAATGAAGTTTTACAGGATCAGAGGCTTCGTGAACTTTATTTAGGGAAAGCTATAAAAAAATGATGGAGTTTCTTCAAGTAATAATATTAGGACTTTGTTTAGGTTTTGTGTATGCCTTAATGGTTTCAGGTCTGACCTTGATCTTTGGAGTTATGAGAATTGTAAATCTTGCTCATCCCATACTGATCATCAGCGGAGCATTTGTTTCCTATTGGCTTTTTATTAAGTTAGGTTTGGATCCCATTTTATCAGTACCAGCTGCTGCTTTAGCAGTGGCTCTGCTGGGAGTGTTGCTCTACAAATTAATATTTGAAAAAAATGCGGCACAACAGACATACTCTGAAATGACAGTCTTGTTGACTTTTGGCACAGCAATGGTGATTGACGGATTGTTAGCCTTCTTATTTCACAATACACAGCGTACTACATCTCCAGGTTATGCTACTGACGCGATTTTCATCGGAGACATATTCATTCCTCTGGCGCAATTATATTCAGGGATCATAAGTCTTGTGATCATAATCGTGCTTGCGGTATTTCTTAAGTATTCAGAATTTGGTATTGCGATCAGGGCCACCTCACAGAACAGGACTTCTGCGGAGCTGGTTGGAGTCAATGTAAAATTCGTATGCCTGATTTCTTTTGCTATAGGATGCGCCCTTGCAGGTTCTGCAGGCGCGCTGGTCAGTTTCGTATTCAGCTTTTTCCCGTCAAGGCACTGGGAGTGGATCGCGATTCTAATGTCACTGGTTGTACTTGGTGGTATGGGCAGTCTTACAGGTGCAGTGGTTGGGGCTCTGGTTTTGTCAGTTATTTCATCTTTAGTGGGTGCATTTTATTCTCCAGCATGGTCAACAATGGTATTTTTTCTGGCACTGTTTCTGATACTTATCATCAGACCAATGGGGCTGTTTGGTGTAAGAACAGATTGAAATTATTTAACAAAGTGTTATGAGAAGAATTTGATAGAAAGGCAAGATTGCAAAACAGTAAAAAAATAATTCCAGTAATAATCCTGATCTGCCTGATCTGTTTACCAATAGTTCAGTTTTTTGGAAATTATAATTATGTGATTCACATGGTTCTATTTTCATTTCTTTATATTACAATGTCCAGCAGTTGGAATATTATCGGCGGATACGGTGGATTTATTTCAATAGGGCACAATGTATTTTTTGGAATAGGTGCATATTTTTCCGGATTTATATATGCCAGATATGGAATTTCCCCTTTTTATACCGCTGTTTTTGCGGGCATGATTGCTACATTTTTCGGTTTTGGAGTAGGTTTAATCACGCTGCGTGTAAAAGGTCCGTCCTTCATAATATCATCCATTGCGCTGCTGATGATTTTCAGGACTTTATTTGATCGCTGGGAACTGGTTGGAGGCGCGCATGGCATAACTCTTCCACATAATAATCTTTCTGTGGAATGGTCAAAAATACCACATTATTACGCATTGTTGGTTCTGATGGTGCTTTCTATTCTTCTCTCTTGGTATGTGCGTCATTCAAAATTCGGATTGGCACTGCGTTCGATTTCACATGATGAAATTAAAAGCGAGGTAACCGGCATAAATATAAAGATCATTAAAGTAACTGCTTATGCAATTTCAGCATACCTGATAGGTGCAGCAGGTGCCATCTGGGGAGATTATCTGACCTATGTCAGGCCAAATATTTTTTTCATAATCCTGATTGCGGCAAACATGGTGCTGATGTGCATTTTAGGAGGAAAGGGAACCGTGACAGGCCCGATTATCGGAACTATTGTGATAATATTTTTCAATGAGTTCATTCTGGCAAACTTCGGTGCATCAGAACTAAACATCTTTTTCACAGGTTTACTGATGATTCTCACTTTGCTGTATTTTCCTGACGGAATAATTGGTTCCCTGAAAAAAAGAAAATTGCTGCCTGGTTTTCTTGACTGGGACTGATTATGAGTTCTATGGACCCTAGAGTAGAAGCTGCAAGAAAACACTGGTCAGGACGCTTTGTCACAAATGGTGTCCCCCTGTCTGTGTTTCAGGATGTTACCAAGACTGTAAAGCATTGGGATCAATGGTGCAGCACATGGTCTGAAAAAGCAAAGATCTTCGAGGAATTGGGGCATCAGGCAATGGACCTGGGATTCTCACTTTCAGCAGCTCAGCATTTGACAACAGCAGCAGTATGTTACCATTTCGGCAAGTTCCTTTTTGTTCAGGATCCTGAACAGATGAGAAGAGCTCATGAAAGGGCCGTTGAATGCAGAAACCTTGCACTACCGTTTCTTGACCCACCTGGAGAAAGAGTTAAAATTCCTCATGGTGAATATTCATTTTACGGAAATCTAAGAAAACCGGCAGGGATCAAAACACCGCCTGTTATATTAATGACTCTGGGACTTGACAGTGCCAAGGAAGAAATGGATACAAATGAAAAAATCTTTCTTGAGCGTGGTATGGCAACACTTGTATTCGACGGTCCCGGACAGGGTGAAAGCGAATACGAACAGCCTATTTGCCCTGAATATGAAGAGCCTGTAAAATCTGTAATGGACTGGCTTGAGAAAAGGAATGATGTTGATTCAGACAGAACAGGCATCTGGGGCGTCAGTCTTGGAGGATATTATGCGCCACGTGCTGCGGCATTTGAAGATCGAATCAAAGCATGTATTTCACTGACAGGTCCATTCAATCTGATAGAATGTTTTGATGAGTTACCCGTTCTGACTAAAACAGCATTTATTCATCGCAGCCACAGTTCTGATGAGCAGCAGGCAAAAGAAGTTGCGATTCGCATGTCATTGGAAAATGTTGCTGAAAAAATTACATGTCCGCTTTATGTTGTTGCTGGAAAACTGGACCGTGTGATCCCACATCAGCAGGCGCTTAAACTTTCTCAAAGATCATCTGGTGAAGTAGTACTGAATCTTGTTGAAGACGGAGGGCATGTAGCGAATAACAGAGCTTATAAATACAGAACTCAATCTGCAGACTGGATTGCTGCCAGGCTTGGTTGTTGATAAAAAAACTTTAGAAAACAGGAAGACTGTTAATTCAGCAAACAGCAGATCTTTCCATGCAGACACTAATCACTTCTTCCGGATCACGTTTCCACCAGTTATCCTCAGAAAAAATTTCAACTTCCTTAAGTCCGTCAAAACCTGCTCTTTCCATCCAGGATCTTATTAACGGTATATCAATTATGCCGTCACCCATCATCCCACGGTCCAGCAACAAGTGTTTTGTCTCCAAAAGCCAGTCGCAGATATGAAAGGCCAGCAGACGATTTTTACCTGCTCGTTTAATCTGCGATTCCAGTTCCGGGTCCCACCAGCAGTGATACACGTCAACAGCAACACCAATTCCCTCACCCATTTGATCACAAAGGTCTAAAGCATGGCTGAGTGTATTCACACAGGCCCGATCAGCAGCGTACATTGGATGCAGGGGTTCAATGGCAATTGGCATTTTAACAGTCCTGGCGTATTCCAGAGTCTTGAAAAGGCCATCCTCAACTTGCATTTGGCTACCTGCTAAATCCTTTGAATCTGGCTTCAGCCCTCCAACAACTATCACCAGGCATTCTGCCTGAATTGCTGCCGCCTCATCCACTGTTTTTTTGTTGTCATCGAGAATGTTCTGAGAAAGATGGTCTTCCAAAGTGAACATTCCACCCCGGCAAAGTCCGCTGACACGCAAGCCGTTGTCCTGAATCATTCTGTTAGCTTCGTCAACTCCGTATTCCTGAAGTTTATCTCGCCACGGTGCAATTCCACCGATTCCGTAACTGGCACACAAATCTATGGCCTGTCTGAGATTACACTTTTCCTTTACTGTCGCTGTATTCAGGGACATCTGCTCTGCATAAATCACGAAACTATTCCTCTCGACGCAAAAACGGTTTTTGCTCTGGAAGCAGCTAACTCAGGATTAAGCAGTGCACCTGCTCGATTTGCATGACGTATAAGTTCAGCAAGGTGTAGTGTGGAACGTGCGCTTTCCTGACCACCAAGCATGGTGAAATTATCCTGGAATCCATTCAGATAGGACAGAAAAACCACACCAGTTTTATAAAACTTGGTTGGAGATTTAAAGATGTGTCTTGAGAGAGGAACAGTGGGGTTAAGCAGATCATTGTATGTTTGTTCATCGTCTTTACCCAGCGCGGTTAATGCTGCCGCGGCCAACCCTGCTATGGCATCGAATATTCCCAGCAGTGCGTGTGAATACCCCATTTCATCTCCAAGAATTAATTCCGGAAAATTAAAATCATCACCTGTGTACATTTTTATCTTTTCCGGAAGGCGCTGGCGCATCAGGATTTCTTTTTCCTTGGATAAAAGTGAAATTTTGATTCCATCAATTTTGGCAGAATTCGCCTTAAGAATAGACAAACATGTTTCCATGGCCTGATCAATATCTGTTGATCCCCAATACCCCTTTAGTTGAGGATCAAACATATCTCCAAGCCAATGGATAATAACCGGATCGGAAACCTGCCCAAGAATTGAGTTGTAAACCGCAGCATAATCCTCTGTTCCTTGTGCACAGGCAGTTAAGGCACGGCTTGCCATTAAAATGATTCTCCCTCCATATCTTTCCACTGTCTCGCATTGTTCTTCATAGGCATGTATTACCTGAGTCAGGGTCAGATCAGGACAGGGGAGCAGATGGTCTGTGCCGGCGCCGCAGGCGATTAATCCGTCGGAAGCTTTTGCTGCATCCAAAGAACGCCGGATTAATTCTCTGGATGCATCCCAGTCAAGACCCATTCCACGCTGGGCTGTGTCCATTGCTTCAGCAACACCTAAACCCTGATCCCAGAGATATTGCCTGAAGGCAATGGTCTGATCCCAGTCTATGCTGACATCAATCCAGGGATCATTATCTATTAGGGGATCCACAACCACATGGGCTGCAGCATAAATTGTTCTGGGAAAAACGGAAGGTTCAATACAGAGATCACGAGGAGCACTCAATTCAAGAGTTCCCAGTGACTTATCAGGTTTTGGCAATACAAGGCTTGGCACTTTTTAAATTATTAACTCAGGGATATCAATCCAACGGCGTTCCTTCCAGCTTTTTAGGGCAGATTCGGCCAGCTGGATTCCCTTGGCGCCTTCAACAAGATCGTATTTCCATGGGCCATCCTCTGATACATGTAGGAGGAATTCCTCCCATTGTGTACGGAAAGCGTTACCGAAATCAACGTTGTCAGGTACCTGTGCCCAGTGGTCAAAAAAATTCAGTGTCTGAGGCTGGTCAGGATTCCATGTTGGTTTTGGTGTATTCAGATGATGTTGTATAGAGCAGTTGTGCAAACCGGCAACCGCAGAACCTAAAATGCCATCTACCTGAAATGTTACCAGATCTTCACGCTTAACACGTACACACCATGATGAGTTAATATGCGCTATGATATCCCCGTCAAGCTCAAATGAAGCATATGCGGCATCGTCTGCGTCGGAAGCATATTTCTGTCCGGTTTCATCCCGACGCTCAGTGATATGCACTTTACCAGTGCAGCTGACAGATTTTACCGGAGCAATCACATTATCAAGAACATAACGCCAATGGCATAGCATATCCTTTATTATACCTCCTCCGTCTGATTTGCGATAATTCCAGCTCGGTCTTTGGGCGGGTATAATTTCTCCATCAAATACCCAGTAGCCGAATTCACCACGAACAGAGAGTATCTTTCCAAAGAAACCCGAATCCCTAAGACGTTTCAGCTTGATAAGTCCGGGGAGGTATAGCTTGGTTTTTCACAGTAAACGTGTTTGCCGGCGTTAATGGCCCTTTTAAGAAATTCCACCCGCATCTTAGTTGTGGCTGAGTCAAAGAAGACTGTATCATCAGGATTCTCCAGGGCACCGTCCAGATCAGTGGTGTATCTTCTAACAGAAAATCGTGAGGCAATTTCCTCGAGCTTTTGCCTGTTGCGTCCTACCAGGACAGGGTCAGGAATCAGTTTTCTTCCGTCAGCAAGAGACAAGCCGCCGGCATCTCTGATAGCAAGCACGGAACGTATAAGGTGTTGATTCAGCCCCATTCTGCCGGTGATGCCGTTCATGATGATGCCTATTCTACGATTCATATTATTGTGTTTACTTAAATTTTTCTGTTAAATATTGGTGCAGATTTAAGAAATCAAAATTGCTGAAATCATTCAGTTTCCAAGCCGGTTGGAACAGATTTGTTTTCTGATTTCAACGAGATCCCTGCATTTTCAGCAACCGTTTCAAGCAAAGCACTGAAGTCTGCAGCAAGATATGCTTCAGGATCATCTTTACTCTGTGCTGCGCCAAAATGTGATTGCAGTGCCTCACGTGTTGCGGCAGTTACGGGCATGGAAACATTTAATTCACGTGCTTCCTTAAGACCAAGGTCAACATCCTTACGCAGCAGAAATGGAGTAAAGGTAGTAGTCCAGTCAAGGTTTACCAAAGCAGGTGTTTTGTAACGGCTGAAAATTGATCCCATTACGCTGTTGTTGATGAAGCTTAAAAATGCATGGCGCGACACACCGGCTTTTTCAGCCAGGACTGTGATTTCAGCCAGATTTTGGGTATACACGGCCAGCAAAACATTGTGGGCAATTTTACAGAATCGGGCCAGTTCTCCCTCCCCAACATAAGAAACCCCTTGAAGAGAATATGCTTTAATAATGCTTTCAACAGCATCAAAGGCAGACTTTGGTCCGGAAACTACAGAGGACAATTTTCCTGCTTTTACACACTTGTTGTTACCACTGACAGGCGCTGCCAGAAGATGACAATTTCTCTGATTGAGTTTTTCACGGATTCCTGCTGACTGATCTGCACCGATAGATGAACAATCGACCAGTATGCTGGGATGTTCATTTTCTTTAAAGACCCCGTTTGCGCCAAAGCAAACCTGTTCTAGATCGGCGCCTGTTGATACCATTGTGAAAAGTACATCTACTGAAGCAAGTTCTTCCGGTGATGAAACTATTATTGCTCCATGTGTAGCCAATGCTTCAGCTTTGGAACGGGTACGATTCCAAATGGCAACTTTATAACCTGAATCAAGTATTTTCTGAACCATCGGAGATCCCATGCGTCCAATTCCTATCCATCCAACTTTGTTAATTTTATCCATAGTTTGTTGTTATCTGATTAATATGATTAAAATGAATTCAATTCTGAATTGATCGTATCCAGACAGATTCAACTTCAACACCGGCATCTTTGATAAGGTTAAAGACCGGGCAGCGGGCTTCTGTTTCTTCCACAACTTCCCTGAGTCGCTCTTCATCCTCATCTGTGCTGACATGAACCTGTACCCTGACAGTCTTAAAATGAGGCACCACAGTTCGCAACCCCATCCTTCCACGAATATCAATTGTGTAATCTGCTTCAAACTTCAATCCGTTATATGAGAAGTTTTTTTCCTGTGCAGTACGATTGAAAGTTACAGCTTCGCATCCGCAAAGGCTGCCTAAAACACCTTGAAGCGGGGATGGCCCCTGACCTCCACCTCCATGTTTAAGCGGCTCATCTAATGTAATGCTGGAGAATCCTGGAAACTCTATAGAAGTAGTCATATTCCCGGGATTTGAGGCGGACAGGCTTTTATTACGGATAATGGGCTTGTTAAAATCTACTTCATCAACAACTTTGTTCATAAAATATTCTCCTGTTCAAAAAGGTCAGCAATTTGTTTTTACTTTTACTTTTGATCTTAATTCATAAAACTAGCAAAGTATTTCAATTAATTACCTTATCTGTCGGCAAACATTCCTTAAGAGATAATGTGTGTATTCTTTCAGTTTTTTAAGGCAGTTCAATCGGATCAGGCCGTAATCGAAATCCCTGGTCAAGACCATCGAGTCTTGCCATCTGATCTTCGTTAAGTTCGAAGTTGAAGACTTCTGAATTTTCTCTGATTCTTTGGGCATTTACAGATTTTGGTATTGTTGTGATCTGCTTTTGCAGTCCCCAGCGGATCATTACCTGTGCCCATGATTTTCCACATTCATCTGCAATATCAACTAATGTCGGGTCTGTAGATTTTTCTGTTCTTGCGAGAGGACAAAATCCTGTTATATGGATGTTTTTTTCCCTGCAATAGTCTGCAATGGTCTTTTGTGCCAGAAATGGGTTCATCTCTATCTGGTTAACAACAGGAGAAAACTCACAGATTTCAAATATCTCTTGAAGGTGCCTTGGTGAAAAATTGCTGACTCCAATTGATCTGCATATGCCTTCATGCTTTAGTTTTTCAAGAGCTTTCCAGGTATTTTGACGGAAACCCTTGACAGGTTTATGAATGAGATACAGGTCGATGTAAGATAATTTTAATTTTTGCAAACTTCTTTCACATGCTTCCAATGTTGAATCATATCCTACTTCCTGGGAATAGACTTTAGTAGTAATGAATATCTTTTCTCGATGCAGACCACTCTGCTTTACTGCATCACCAACATCTTCTTCGTTTTTATACATGGAAGCAGCATCAATATGTATGTAACCAAGTTCTAATGCAGTTGAAACAGCTTCCCTTGTTTGCCTGCCGGGTTCCATGCGCCACACACCAATTCCGAATATGGGCATTGAGATCCCATCATTCAGCTTTGTTCTACTCTCAATTGTCAGAGCCATGTTCTGAAATATTCCATAAATCCTGTTGTTCCTACTAAGTAATTCTGAAAAGAAAATTTAAAGTTTGCTTTAACAGCTTTTTATACTCAGCATAAAAAATTATTATAATTTGTTTTATAATTACCTGAGAAAAACCGTATGGATAAGATCAGTTTTGTTTCTACTGTTTTTAAAATTAAGCACTAAAACGGGGAGCAGATCCCTGGAGTATTTCCATGCCCGTGCTGCCTGCGATTAATTGACATTTTTCTCCTGTCTCAAGCCACAACACACTTTCTATTTCAAGCATTAGCTCGTTATTATTTACCTTTGCAATACCATCCCCTTTGATTACATAAATTAACTGATCAATATCGCCATGAATAAATTCAGGACCGGAGGCTGCAGGTCCAAAAATCAAGCGTTTGACTTCCATTACATGTGAATCATGATTTTGCAATTCTGTTATGGATTCTACATGTAAGCCGGGAAGTACCTGAAGGATATCTTTATCTGCTTTTTTAATGATCTTCGGCATATGAAATTAGAGGACAGTTCAGATTATTCAATTATTTACCTGATATTTCCCATTTTCTTTTGGCTGAAACTCAACCAACAGGTTTCCATGTTCATATATCTTTTTCATCAATCCAGACTGTTTCCGTTGGTGGAGGGACCCAGAATTCTATGAATTTAAAATATTCTTCAAAATCATTTTCAAACCAGTGGATTTCTTCAGGTTCAATTACAGCAGTGTCACCTGCCTGGAGTAGTTGTTTTGATTCAGGTGTATACATGAATCCCTGACCTTCAAGAATCACGAATACGTGATGGCTGCCCTTGTGATAATGCCTGGCACAACTGTCGCCTTTGTGATAAATGATTCGATCAGCACGAAGTCCAGACGCATTAACTGGGACATTTTCAGTAATCAAATCAAGCCGATCTCTACTGTCTCTTGTTGAAACGAAACCGGGCAGTAAATCTTTTTTGAACAATTTTGCCATAGCTGTTTTTTAAAAACATCTATAGTAATTGTAATGAAATAAAAAATAAACCCATTAAAAATATTAAACGCAATGCAATAATAGGTGATTTGGGAAAAGACTTAATTGTTTGAAAAACGGACTTCTATGATTGAATTCTTTTGTGCTCGAACAGTTCCGGAGAGATCTCCTCTTGAGAATGTACCCAAAATACCGGTAAAATGCCTGCTTTTAATAAACCATTGTGCTGGCAGAACACTCCGTAGTTTTATTTGAATTATTGCTTGTTGAAGTATCATGAATGGAATAACCAGAACTGAAGAAAATCAGCTTAACATAAGAAAGCTGACAAGAGAACTGTACGTGGAGAAATTTTCTTGAGCGGTGTTTTATGGGCAATCATGTCTGCAATTAGTTTTGGTTTATTCCAGACAATTAGCAGAAAAGCAGGTATGAATGTGAATGCATTTTTTCATACTTTTTTTCTGATGATGATAAGTACATTATTCATGATAATATCAACTATAATTCTGGAGGACATAAAGCACATTACTCTCAATCTCACATTACAGGGAATATTTTATTTTGCTGTTGCCGGGATGATTCATTTTGTCTTAGGTTGGACGCTACTGACAATCAGTCAGAATCGTATTGGTGCCTCAAGAACAAGTGCCCTGGTCGGCACAGCTCCTTTTTTTGCAACATTGATTGGATATCTTTTTTTTCAGGAAGTCCTGTCATTTCTCACTATAATAGGAATTATTTTAGTAGTGATAGGGATATACATTGTTACAAATAATAAGGACTGAATTATATAATATGCGATATAACATTCTTCTACAAAGTCTGGCTGGTTTGGGGACTGCTTTGTGTTTTTCAAGCAGTTCTATATTCATTCGCTATGGACTGGAGACTATTCCATCACCTCTAATTGGAGTTACCATAGGAATGGTATTCTGCACTTTTGCATATGGTTTGAT
>LUMW01000216.1_pt1 | contig 46768 bp, 40 predicted proteins | sample 729761 | NCBI WGS metagenome assembly LUMW01 (sample SAMN03860302, study PRJNA289734) | marine metagenome | biome: seawater column; feature: ocean; material: water; isolation source: Red Sea water column Station 192 - depth 500m | place: Saudi Arabia: Red Sea | collected 2011-10-15 | depth 500 m
GTCCTGGTCTGGCCCGTCCACTACGGCATGGCCATCAAGCTGGTGTCGGTGGCGGGCCTCGTGGCCCTCCCCGTGGCCGGCTGGACCCTGGGTCGCCTGTCCGGGCTGCCGTTCCCCGGCCCCGCGCTCCTCTCGGTGTCGACGTTGTTGTTCGTCTTCGACCGCTCGTTCAACATCATGGGCGGAAACCTCATGTCGACCATGGCGGGGGAGTTCGCCTTCGCCCTGGCGGTCCCGGCCTGCCTCGTCTACATCGGCCTCATGGTCCGGGGCGTCGAGACCGGCCGCGACCGGGCCTGGGCGGCGCTGCTGCTCGCACTGACCGGACTCTTCCACCTCCTGGTGGCCTTCTTCGCCCTCGTGGCGACCGGCGTGGCCATCCTGTTGCGTCCCGGACGGGCGACCCTGCGCTGGGTGGTCGGGATGGGGGCGTTGGCCGGCCTGTTGTCGGCGTTCTGGGTCCTGCCGTTCTGGTGGCGAAGCGACCACCTCAACGACATGGCCTGGCACAAGCTCACCCGGTTCCGGTCCTACCTGTGGGACCGGGACGGGCTGGCCGCCGACTTCCTCACCAACGACCCGCCCCTGCAGCCGGTGCTGGTCGCGGCCCTCGTGGGCGCCGTGCTCTCGGTCCTGTTCCGGCGGCGGCTGGGCCTCGTTCTGGCCGGCAGCGGCGTCATCCTGCTGCTGGCCTTCATCCACCTCCCGGAGGGCCGCCTCTACAACGGCCGCATCCTCCCCGCCTACTACCTGTGCGCCTACCTGCTGGCGGGCCTGGCGGTGGCCGAGGTGCTCCGGCTGCTGGGACGCCTGGTGGACGGACTGGTCGGACTCGGCGGCCGCACGGTCGCCGGGGTCGGCACGGTCGTCGCCACCCTCGCCGCGCTCGTGGTGCTGGGCCTGCCGCTGCGGGCCCTGCCGGGCGGGTCGATGGACGGCAACGCCTACCGCTGGCTGGCCTGGGAGACCGAGGACCTGAACCTGGGCCGGTCCTGGGCCCGCTGGAACTTCAGCGGCTACGAGGAGCGGACCGGCGACGCCAGCGGCGGGGGCTGGGACGAGCTGCGGGCATTCACCGCCACCATGGAGGCCGTCGCCGGCGAGCACGGCTGCGGGCGACTCATGTGGGAGTACAAGCGCGACCTGACCCGCTACGGCACGCCGATGGCGCTGATGCTGGTGCCGATGTGGACCGACGGCTGCGTCGGCTCCATGGAGGGCCTCTACTTCGAGTCGTCCACGACGACGCCGTTCCACTTCCTGGTGCAGTCGGAGCTCTCGCCGGCACCGTCGCGGGCCCAACGGCACCTGCCCTACCGGGGCTTCACCCTCGAACAGGGCCTGGAGCATCTCCGCCAGTTGGGCGTGCCGTACTACGCGGCGTTCTCGGAGCAGCCGGTCAACGAGGCTCGAGCCCACCCGGCGTTCACCGAGGTCGCCAACAGCGGCCCGTGGACCGTGTTCCTCGTGGACGGGGCACCGCTGGTCGAGGGCCTCGAGTTCGAGCCGGCGGCCTGGGCCGACGTGGACCACGGGACCTGGCTGGACCCGGCGGTGGAGGTGTTCCAGCAGGGCGACGGCGTGGTGCAGCGCTCCATCGGCGGCCCCGACGCCTGGCAACGGGTCGCCGCAGACGAGGAGCCCGAACAGCGACTGCTCGACCCGGTGGTCGTCTCGGGCATCGAGGCTGGCATCGACCGGGTGTCGTTCGAGGTCGACCGGACGGGCGTGCCCGTCGTGGTGAAGGTCTCCTACTTCCCGAACTGGTCGGTCGAGGGGGCGGACGGCCCGTGGCGGCTCACTCCCAACCTGATGGTCGTCGTCCCGACCGACGGGTCCGTCACGCTCACCTACGGTCGGACCGGCATCGACGTGCTGGCCAGCCTGCTGACGATCACCGGGTTGGCCGTGCTGGTCATCCTGTGGCGGCGGCGGGAACCCACCTGGCCGATGGCCGCCTGGTACGACGTCCTCGGCACGGTCCCCGACGTCGACGGGGCCGTGGACCGCTGGGCCGACCGACGTTCCATCGGAACCGACGACGACCCGGATTGCGCCGAACTCGCCGATTCGGCCGACGTCCCGGATCCGGCCGACCTCGCCGATTCCGACGGGGATCCGGAGGGTCCGGGCGCGTGAGGGAGCGGCTGAGACGGTTCGCGGTCGTCGGCCTCGTTGCCACGGCGGTCGACATCGTCCTCCTCGTCGTGCTCCGGCGGGCCGGCTGGCCACTGGTCGTGGCCGACCTCGTCGCCCTCGCTGCGGCGGCGCTCGTCGCCCGTCCGCTGCACCGCCTCATCACCCTCCGCGACGATCCGTTCGCCCGCTGGATCCGCTCGCCGGGGCTCTTCCTCGCCGTGGTGTTCAGCGCGGGCGTGGTGGACGTGCTCGTCCTCGGCCTGCTGGCACCCGACGAGCCGGGATCGGGCGACATCGCGGCGAAGGTCGTCGCCGTCGCCGCCGCGGCGCTCGTCCGCGGCGTGGCCTACCGAACGCTCCTCTTCCGGGTCATCCGGCGGGAGCAGGACGAACCCAGCCGACGCCCTGTCGCTCCCGGCCGCAGGCGGCTCTCCGTCGTCGTGCCCGCCTACCGGGAAGCCGACCGGATTGCCGGCACCGTGGCCCGAATACGAGAGGAACTGGCGACGGTGCTGGACCCTGACGACCTCGAGGTCGTGGTCGCCGACGACGGTTCCGGCGACGGCACGGCCGAGGCGGCCGAGGCGGCGGGGGCCGATGTGGTCGTGCGACTGCCGGCCAACCGGGGCAAGGGGGCGGCGCTGCGGGAAGGCGTGCAGGCGGCCTCGGGACGCACCGTGGCGTTCACCGACGCCGACCTGGCCTATGCCCCCGCCCAGTTGGCGAGGCTGCTGGCGGCGGTCGAGGAGGGCCACGACATGGTCGTCGGCAGCCGCCGCCACGCTGGATCCTCGGACGTGGTCAGAGCGGGCCGACTCCGGCAGGCAGGGGGACGGCTCGTGAACCTGGCCACCCACGCTCTCCTGCTGGGCCAGTACCGGGACACGCAGTGCGGCCTCAAGGCCTTCCGCTCGGACGTGGCGCGGGCACTCTTCGGTGCCACGACCATCGACGGCTTCGCCTTCGACGTCGAATTGTTCCACCTGGCGGAGCGCTGGCGCCTGTCGCTGGCCGAGGTGCCGGTGCAGGTCGAGCATTCCGAGCGCACGACGGTTCGGGCGCTTCGGGACGGCCTCGGCATGCTCGGGAGCCTGGTCGGGATCCGCCAGCAGGCCCGTCGGGGTGCCTATCCGGCCGATGTGGGCCTTCCGGCCCCCGGTAGCGTGCCGCCCGATGGGTGACGCGGCGGCGGTCTTCAAGGCCTACGACGTTCGGGGTCTGACGCCCGAGGAACTGGACGCCGACCTGTGCCGGTCGATCGGCGCGGCATTCGCCGCCCTGGTCCGTTCCGAGGAGCCGGACACGGGATCGGTGGTCGTCGCCCGCGACATGCGCCCCGGCGGCGGCGAACTGGCGGCAGCCTTCACCGACGGTGTGACGGCGACAGGACTCGACGTCGTCGACATCGGGCTGGCCTCGACCGACATGCTCTACTTCGCCTCGGGCCACCTGGGGATGCCCGGCGCGGTGTTCACGGCCAGCCACAACCCGGCGGGCTACAACGGCATCAAGCTCTGCCTCTCGGCGGCGCGCCCGATCGGGATCGACACGGGCCTCGGTCGGATGCGCGACGACGTGCTGTCCGGCCTCCAGCCTCCGTCCGGGCCGATCGGCTCGGTCACCTCGCTCGACCTCCTCGAGGCCTTCGCCGGCCACGTGCGCTCGTTCGTCGACGTGGCGGCGCTCCGGCCGCTGCGGGTCGTCGCCGACACGGCCAACGGCATGGGCGGGCTCGTCGTACCGGCGGTCTTCGCCGGCCTCCCGGTCGACCTCGACGTGCTCTACCCCGAACTCGACGGCACCTTCCCGAACCACCCGGCCGACCCGATCCAGGCGGAGAACCTGCGCGACCTCCAGGCCCGGGTCCTCGAGACCGGGGCGGACGTGGGCCTGGCCTTCGACGGCGACGCCGACCGGGTCTTCCTCGTCGACGAGGCGGCCGAGCCGGTCTCGGGAACCCTCACCACCGCCCTCGTCGCCCGGTCGGTGCTCCGGCGGGAGCCGGGAGCCGCCATCGTGCACAACCTCATCTGCGGCCGGGTCGTCCCGGAGGTCATCGCCGAGCACGGCGGGCGGGCGGTGCGCACCCGGGTCGGCCACTCGTTCATCAAGGCCGTGATGGCCGAGGAGGGTGCAGCCTTCGGCGGCGAGCACTCCGGCCACTACTACTTCCGCGACAACTGGCGGGCCGACTCCGGCCTGATCGCCGCCCTCATCGTGCTGGCCGAGCTCTCGGCCTCCGGCGGCACCCTGTCGGACCTGCTGGCACCGTTCCGGCGCCACGTGGCCTCGGGCGAGCTCAACTCGAGGGTCGCCGACCCTGTGGCGGTCATCGAGCACGTGTCCCGGCACTATGCGTCCTCGCCCCAGGACCGCCTCGACGGCCTGACCGTCGAGTGCGACGGCTGGTGGTTCAACCTCCGCCCGTCCAACACCGAGCCGCTGCTGCGGCTCAACCTCGAGGCAGGCGACGCAGACGCCTGCGCCGAGCGGGTGGCCGAGGTGCAGGCGCTCATCGACGCCGTAGGTTGAGTCCGACGGGAGGAATCCACGATGACACTCGATCCCAAGCTCCTCGAGATCCTGGCGTGCCCCGACGACAAGGGTCCGCTGCTCTACTTCGCCGACGAGGCGTCGCTGTACAACCCGCGGCTCCGTCGCCGCTACGCGGTGAGCGAGGGGATCCCGGTCATGCTCGTCGACGAGTCCGAGCAGGTCGACGACGCCGAGCATGAACGCCTGCTGATGCTGGCCGAGGCGACGGGCGTCCGCCCCACCTTCGAGGCCTGAACCACCCACCGGCCGGACATGGACCGCCTCGAGGGACGACTCCAGCACTACGACTGGGGGTCCCGGGACGCCCTCGCCCACCTCCGGGGCGCTTCCCCGTCGGGCCTTCCAGAGGCGGAACTCTGGTTCGGGGCCCATCCGACGGCACCGGCGATGATCGACCGGGGCGACGGCAGGTGCCTCGACGAGGTCGTCGCCGCTGCGCCCGACGAGCAACTCGGTGGTGCCACGACGTTGCGCAACGGGACGCTGCCGTTCCTCGTGAAGTTGCTGGCCGCCGATCGCCCGCTCTCGCTGCAGGTCCACCCCGACCGGGAACAGGCGGCAGCGGGGCACGCCGCCGAGGAGGCGGCCGGCGTGGCGGTCGACGCACCCCACCGCACGTTCGTGGACCCCCACCCCAAGCCCGAGCTCGTCGTGGCGGTGTCGTCCTTCCGGGCGCTCTGCGGATTCCGTCAGGTCGAGGAGGCGTTGGAGGTCGCCGCCGCCTTCGGCCTCCCCGACGAGGCGTTCAGCCCTCTGGGACCGCAGGGGGGTGGGGCGTGGCCGGAGGTGGTCGAACGACTCCTCGCCTCGACCGACGAGGACACGGCCCGACTCCTCGGGACCTGCGAGGACCTGCTCGGTGGCCCGTGGGACGCGACCGCCACCCTCGTGCAGGAGGTCGCGACCCGGTCCCCCGACGACCCCGCGCTCATGCTGGTTCCCCTGCTCGTGGAACATCACCTTCAGGAAGGCGAGGCACTGTTCCTCGGCGCAGGGGTCCTCCACGCCTACCTGGGCGGCGTGGCCGTCGAGGTGATGGCCTCGTCCGACAACGTCCTGCGGGCCGGCCTGACCAACAAGCACGTGGACATCGACGGTGTCGTGGGTGCCATCCACCCCGGAGCGCCGACCGTCGCCGTCCAGCGACCGTCGTCGGCCGTCCACCGCTATGACGCACCGGCCGAGGAGTTCGCCGTCTGGCGCCTTGCGGGCGCCGGTCTCGACGTCGAGGAGCGGCGTGGCCCCGAGGTCGTCGTCGGCGTCCACGGGGCGACACGGCTGGAGGGCGTCGATGCGTTGTGCGTCGGGCCCGGCGAGGCCGTCTGGGTGCCCCATGTCGACGGTCCGTACCGGATCGACGCCGAGGGCATCGCCTACCGCGTCACCGTGGGCGACGGGGACGCCCCCTCCGGTCGGGGGTTCCCACCTGCTCCACGGCCGACCGCCACCAACGTGGTGGACGAGTACCGCTAGCCTGCGACCAGCGGCTGCCCGAACGGCGTCAGACGACCCCAGCCCGACCAGCGACCGGCCCCCCGGCCGGCGCCAAGCCACCCACCACGGAGCCCCAAGGAGTCGTCATGTCCCTCCGCGATGACCACCGCGTCGCCGACCTGTCCCTGTACGAGTTCGGTCGCAACGAGATCCGCCTCGCCGAGCACGAGATGCCGGGCCTCATGGCCCTGCGCGCCGAGTACGCCGACGGGCAACCCCTGGCCGGTGCCCGCATCACCGGCTCGCTCCACATGACCGTCCAGACCGCGGTCCTGATCGAGACCCTGACCGCCCTGGGCGCCGAGGTCCGCTGGGCCAGCTGCAACATCTTCTCCACCCAGGACCACGCCGCCGCCGCCGTGGTGTGCGGACCCGATGGCTCGCCCGACGACCTGCGGGGGGTCCCGGTCTTCGCCTGGAAGGGCGAGACGCTCGAGGAGTACTGGTGGGCCACCGAGCAGGTCCTGCGCTGGCCCGGCGGCACCGGTCCCAACCTGATCCTCGACGACGGTGGTGACGCCACGATGCTCGTGCACAAGGGCGCCGAGTTCGAGGCGGCCGGGGCCGTCCCCGACGCCACCGACGACGACCCCGAGGAGTGGCACGTCTTCCTCGCCACCCTGCGGGCATCGCTGGTCGACGACCCGCAGCGCTGGACGGGCATCGCCAACGGCATCCGCGGCGTCTCCGAGGAGACGACCACCGGCGTCCACCGGCTCTACCGGATGCAGGAGGACGGCGAGCTGCTCTTCCCGGCCATCAACGTCAACGACAGCGTGACGAAGTCCAAGTTCGACAACCTGTACGGCTGCCGGCACTCGCTCATCGACGGCATCAACCGGGGCACCGACGTGATGATCGGCGGCAAGACCGCGGTCGTGTGCGGCTTCGGTGACGTCGGCAAGGGCTGCGCCGAGTCGCTGCGCGGGCAGGGTGCCCGGGTGCTCGTCACCGAGGTCGACCCGATCTGCGCCCTGCAGGCGGCGATGCAGGGCTACGAGGTCACGACGCTCGAGCGGGCCCTCGACGTGGCCGACATCTACGTCACGGCGACCGGCTGCAAGGACGTGATCAGCGCCGAGCACATGTCGCGCATGAAGCACCAGGCGATCGTCGGCAACATCGGGCACTTCGACAACGAGATCGACATGGCGGGCCTCCTGCGCATGTCCGACGTGCAGCGGGTGACGATCAAGCCCCAGGTCGACGAATTCGTGTTCCCCGACGGCCATTCGGTGATCGTGCTCTCGGAGGGCCGGCTGCTCAACCTCGGGAACGCCACGGGGCACCCCAGCTTCGTCATGTCGGCCAGCTTCTCGAACCAGGTGCTCGCCCAGATCGACCTCCACGCCCGGGCCGAGTCGTACGGCCGTGACGTCGTCACCCTGCCGAAGGTGCTCGACGAGAAGGTGGCCCGGCTCCACCTCGACGCCCTCGGCGTCCGCCTGACCGAGCTCTCCGGCGAGCAGGCCGACTACCTCGGGGTGGCCACCGCCGGTCCGTTCAAGCCCGACCACTACCGCTACTGAGCGGGAGGGACGCACCGGCGTGTCGCGTTCCCTCGTCTGCGGCGTCTGCGGGGGGAGCGCCGCCGGCAAGTCGACCCTCGTCGCCGCCGTGGCGGACCGCCTGCGTGAGCGCGGCATCGGGTCCGTCGTCCTGGCTGTCGACGACTACTACCGCGACCACGGCCACCTCACGGTCGACCAGCGCGCCCTCGTCAACTACGACCATCCGGACTCGCTGGACCTCGAACGGTACGTCGACGACCTGACTGCGCTGGCGGCCGGCCGGCCCGTCGAGGTGCCGGTGTACGACTTCTCGACGCACTGCCGGCTGGACGAGGTGCAGCGCGCCGGGCCGCAGCCGGTGGTCCTGGCGGAGGGCATCCTGCTGCTGGCCACGCCCGAGGTGCGACGACGGCTGGACCTGGCGGTCTTCGTCGAAGCTCCCGAGGACCTGCGCCTCGAACGGCGCCGTCGACGCGATGTGGAGGAGCGGGGCCGCACACCGGAGAGCGTTCGTCGCCAGTTCGCTGCCACGGTTGTGCCGATGTACCGGGAGTTCGTGGCGCCCTACGTGAAGCACGCCGACCGGGTCGTGGACGGCACCCGCGACCTGGCCACGCAGGCCGGTCAGCTGGCCGACGAACTGGCGGGTCGGCTCGAGGCCGGCTGAGGCCGTCACACCCCGACCGTAGGTTCGGCGCCATGCGACGCCCGAATCCCGACACCTGCCGGCGATGCCCCCTCGGCGGGGAGGGCCCGTGCCGGGACTGTGTCGACACCCTGGGCCCGGAGCCGCTGGTGTGGCACCCCTCCGGGGTCGACGGGATCCGCGTGCTCGGTCGCTACGAACGGGCCGCCGGCCGCCTGGTCCGCGGCCTCAAGTTCGCCAACCGGCGGACGCCCGTGGCGGCCCTGGCCGTGGCCCTGGCCGACATCGGCCCGGACCCCGCCCCGACGGTCGTCACCTGGGTGCCCAGCACGGTGCGTCGCCGCAGTCGGCGCGGGGTCGAACACACCGCGCTGCTCGCCCGGGCCGTGGCGCGACGCCTGGGCGTTCCCGCCCGCCGCCTCCTCCTGCGCGCCCCGGGACGCGCCCAGTCGGAGCGGGACCTCGTGTCGCGCCGACGCGGCCCGCGGCTCCGGGCCCGTCGGGTCCCGGCCGGGGCGGCGGTCCTCGTCGTCGACGACGTGGTGACCACCGGGACCTCCCTGGCGACGGCGGCCTCGGCGCTTCGTCGGGCCGGCGCCACGCGGGTCACGGCCGTCGCCGTCGCCGCCGCCGCCCCTGACGGTGGGCGCCGCCGTCATGCGGCTGCGACCACTGGATAGTGTCCGGGCCGTGGAAGCCGACGAGACCCGACCCGACCCCGGCGTGGTGGAGCATCGGGACGAACTTCCCGAGGACGTCGTCGTCGCCGAGCACCGCGACGAGCTTCCCGACGACCTCGACGTCGCCGCGGCGGTCGGCGACTACGTCTTCCCGGACAACAGCCGCCGCCGCATCCCCGGCGTCGCCCACCTGGTGCTGGGCGGGACGGCGGTGGTCGTCGCCCTGGCCGCCGACGGCTCGACGCTCGTCAACGGCGGCGTGCTGCTGGGCGGCGTGGCGCTCCTGCTCTTCGGTGGGTACCACCTGCAGGCCGGCTGGCACGTGGCCCACGACGAACGGGACGCCCTCGTGGGGGCCACCCGTGCGGTGGGCTTCCCGGTCGGTCATGCCTCGGCACAGATGGCGTGGCGCGGCCTGCGCAGTCGTCCCACCTGGCGGATCCTCCTGTATTCCAACGAGTCGCCCCCCGAACAGCGGGGGCTGGTCCTCGTCGACGCCGTCGACGGCTCGGTCGTCGCCCAGTTCGTCGAGGAGAACCCCGAGGACTGGTCGGGCGACTGAACGGGGCGTGCCACCGGGCACGTCGGGGGAACCACCCCTGCCGCACCCCCGCTGGTAGCGTGTTGCCGTTCTCGGCCCTGCCCACGGCGCCCGCCGATCCCGAGGAACGACGGGCCGGGGCGACAGGAGGCTTCACATGCTGGACGGCAACTGGCGCGCCGCCGTCGATCGCGGGCTGATCCCGATCGGTCGCAGCCTGCGCCGCACGGGCGTCTCCGCCGACGTCGTCACCATCACGGGGATCGTCATGGCGACGGCCGCGGCGGTCAGCATCGGGCTCGGCTACCTGCGCTTCGGCCTCCTCTTCCTCGTCCTGACCGGCATCCCGGACGCCCTCGACGGCGCCGTGGCGAAGGCCTCGGGCACCGCCTCGAAGCGGGGCGCCTTCTTCGACTCCGTCTCGGACCGCCTCACCGACGCCCTCCTGTTCGGCGGCATCGCCTGGCACCTCGCCGGCACGGAACCCGGTCGCACCATGATGCTGCCGGTGGCGGTCATGGGCGCCGCCATGCTGGTCTCGTACCAGCGGGCCAAGGCCGAGTCGCTGGGCTTCGACGCCAAGGGCGGCCTGATGGAGCGCGCCGAGCGGTTCATCGTCCTCGGCATCGGCCTCCTGTTCGGCGAGATCCTGATCCCGGTCCTCTGGCTGATGCTGGTGCTGACCCTGGCGACGGCCGTCCAGCGCTTCGTGAAGGTCTGGCGGCAGGGCGACGTCCCTCGCGAGACCCCGTACCACCGGCGGGCCGAGCGGCGCCGCCAACTGCGGCTCGACCGTCGCACCGAGCGGCGGGCCCGACTGGCCGCCCGTCGCAGCAGGCTCGGCAACTAGCCCACCGTCGTGGCCGTCCTGCCGGTCGCAACGGGCTACCGGCTGGGCTCGAAGGTCGCGCAGGCCCTTCCCTGGGGTCCCGGCGAGGCCGTCACCAGGGGCCTCGGCCGCCTGGCCGGGCACGTCGACCGCGACCGGCGACGCCTCGTCGAACGACACGTCCGCCGCGTGCGCGGCGACCACCTCCACGGCAGCGAACTGCGACGGGCCGTGGACGCCGTGTTCGCCTCCTACGCCTCCTACTGGTACCAGAGCCTGCGGCTGCCCGGCCTGTCGCCCGACCAGATCGGCGCCGGCTTCACGGAGGACGGCTTCGAGCACGTCATCGAGGCCCGGGAGTCCGGTCGCGGGGTGATCCTCGCCCTGCCGCACCTCGGGGGCTGGGACTGGGCCGGGTTCTGGATCAGTCGCGTCGTCGGCTACCCGGTGGCCGCCGTCGTGGAGGCACTCGAACCCCCCGAGTTGTTCGAGTGGTTCCGGGAGTTCCGGCGCGGCTACGGGATCGAGGTCATCCCCCTCGACGCCGAGGCCGGTACCGCCGTACAACGCGCCCTCGCCGAGGACGCCGTCGTCGTCCTGGTCAGCGACCGGCACCTCGGCGGCGCTGGCGTGGACGTCGAGTTCTTCGGCGAGGTGACGACACTGCCGGCCGGTCCGGCCACCCTGGCCCTGCGCACCGGGGCAGCCCTGGTCCCCGCCGCCTCGTACCTGCGTCGTCGAGGCTGCCACGGCGTGGCCCGACCCCCGATCCCCGCCGAACGGGAGGGGCGGTTCCGCGACGACGTCGTCCGGGTGACCCAGGCCCTCGCCCACGAGTTCGAGGACCTGATCCGGGCAGCCCCCGAGCAGTGGCACCTGCTCCAGCCCAACTGGCCCAGCGACCGCGCCGATGTCGGGGACGCCGACCCGGCTCGGGACTAGCGTCGCCCCCGTGCGCATCGGCCTGATCTGCCCGTACAGCCTGACGCTGCCCGGCGGCGTACAGGGTCAGGTACTGGCGCTGGCCAGGGCACTGCGAGCCTCCGGCCACCCCACCCGGGTGCTCGGGCCCTGCGATGGTCCGCCCCCGGACGCCGGTGTCACGCCGCTCGGCAACAGCCTCCCCACCGCGGCGAACGGCTCCGTGGCGCCGATCGCCCCGGACGTGCCGTGTGCCCTGCGCACGATCCGGGCGCTGCGCGACGAGGAGTTCGACGTCCTGCACCTGCACGAGCCGCTGGCCCCGGGACCGACGGTCACGGCGCTCTTCCTGGCGTCGATCCCCATGGTGGGCACCTTCCACGCCGCCGGAGGCAGCCGGGCCTATGACCTGCTCAACGCCCCGGTGCGCTGGCTGCGACAGCGCCTCGACGTCGCCTTCGCCGTCTCCGAGGACGCCGCGGCGATGGCGGGCGGTGCGCTCGGCGGCGAATACGAGGTGCTCTTCAACGGCATCGAAACCGACCGTTGTGCCGGTGCCGACCCGTGGCCGACCGAGGGGCCGACGATCCTCTTCGTGGGCCGGCACGAGCCGCGCAAGGGCCTCGCCGTCCTGCTCGAGGCCCACCAGCAACTGCCGGGAGACGTCCGACTCTGGGTGGCCGGCGACGGACCGGAGACCGAGGAGTTGCAGCACCGGACCGCCGGCGACGAGCGCATCGAGTGGCTGGGACGGATCGACGAGGACGAGAAGCTGTCCCGGATGCGCGGTGCCGACGTCTTCTGCGCACCGTCCCTGCGCGGGGAGTCCTTCGGCATCGTGCTGCTCGAGGCGATGGCGGCCGGCACGCCGGTCGTGGCCGGTGACAACGCCGGCTATGCGAGGGTGGCCCGTCAGGGCAGCGAGGCCGTCCTGGTGCCGCCGGGCGACGCTCCGGCACTGGCCGTGGCGCTCGGCAAGGTGCTGTCGGACCCGGGCCTGTGTGGCGACCTGGTGGCGAACGGCCTGGCCCGGGCCGAGGAGTTCTCGATGCAGCGCCTCGCCGGACGCTACCTCGAGGCCTACCGGTCGATCGCCGCCTAGCGCCATCGGGCGACGACAGGGGTCACACGACGATTCGTCGGCGGTACGGGCACCAGCGACGCGGCGCCCATAGCATGCTGGCCGATCGCCATGTCACCGATGCCCTCTCCCCGATGATCCGCCGCGCCACTCCGGTGACGGCCCTGGCGGTCGCCGCGGGTCTCGTGGTCGGGCTCCTCTGCATCGTCGTCGTCGGCGTCATCGGGGCCGTCGTCCTCGCGGTGGGAGTGGGGGCGGGCCTCGCCCTGGGCCTTCGCATCGAGCTCGGTGCCGCGCCCAGGATGCTGCGCACTCTCGGCGCCACCTCGGCTCCGGTCGACCGGTACCCCCGGCTGCACAACACCGTGGACGGACTCTGCCTGGCCCAGGGGATCGAGCCACCCGACCTGTACGTCCTCGACCTCGGGGTCGGCAATGCGGCGACGCTGGGGTCCCCCCGGCCGGCCCTCGTCCTCACCCGCGGTGCCCTGGAGGCGCTGGAGGTCGTCGAACTCGAGGGACTGGTCGCCCACCTGCTGGCCCGCACCCGGGACGGCGACCTCGTCCACCGCAGCGTGGCTGCCACCTTCGCTGGGCTGCCGGGTGTTCGGCGCGCCGCCCGACGGTGGGCGAACCACGACCACACCGTGGGATTCGACCAGGAGGCCGTGGCGATGACGCGCTACCCGCCCGGCCTCCAGCGGGCCCTGCAGGCCCTGGCGGCGCTCGGCACCGATGTCCCGGCGGCGCCGACCTCCAGCGCCCACCTCTGGGTCCTCCCGCCCGGTGGGACGCCGTCGCAGGCGACCGACTTCCACCCCGACGTCGACCTCCGTCTGGCAGCCCTCGAGGAGGCGTGATGCGACGGGGCGCGGTGGCCCCATCGCTGCTCCTCGTCCTGATGGCGTGCGGCGCTGGCGGCGTCGACAACGAGGGCTCCAGCAACGCCGATGGCGAGTCCACGACCTCTTCGACGGCAAGCGAGTCCACGACCTCTTCGACGGCAAGCGAGCCGACGGTTACGGGAGCGCCGGCAGAGGGGCCCACACCCACCGATTCGACGCCAGGGGACGCTGTGTCTCCCGCTCCCTCCACGACCGAGGACGTCGTCACCTCGCCGACGGTCACCACCGAGTTCGGCAACCCGTACTCCTGGGTCGACGGGTCGACCACGACGACCACCGAGGCCCCCTGGGACGGCCTCACGATGCCGCTCACGGGCGAGCCGGCGCCGGACGGCTGGCCCGAACGGCCGGCGCTGGTGGTCAAGGTCGGCAACAACGACTGGCGGTCCTTGCCGCAACTGGGCCTCGAGGCGGCCGACATCGTCTACGAGGTGATGGTCGAGAACTTCGTCACCCGGTTCAACGCCGTCTTCCACAGCGAGTTGCCGGCGACCGTCCGACCGGTGCGCTCCGCCCGATCGAGCGACATCGACCTCGTCGCCAACCTGGATCGCCCCATGTTCGCCTACTGGGGCAGCAACGAGGGCGTCGCCGACGAGGTCCGGGGCGCCGAGCGCCTCGGCGTCCTCGTGGCCCGTTCCACGATCGGACGCGGGCAGGAGCACTTCTCCCGGGACGAGTCCCGCCGCGCCCCCTACAACGGAACCGTCGACCCGGCCGGGGTGCTCGGCTCGATGGACGAGTACGGCATGGCGCCGGGGCCCCTCTTCACCTACGGCCCACCGGCTGATTCGGCCGTCCCGGCCGTGGGGGTCCGTTGGACGACGGCGAACCGGGACGTCGTGTTCGCCTGGGACGCCGACCTCGGGCGCTGGGTCCGGTACCAGGATGGTGTGCCGCACCTGGACGCCGGCGGGGAGCCGTTCGCCGCCGACAACGTGTTGAAGCTGACGGTCGGCTACCGCAAGTCCGACGCCGACTGGACCTCGCCGCAGCTGCTCAGCACCGGGTCCGGGGACGGCTGGCTGTTCCGGGACGGCACGGTCACCGGTGTCGTCTGGAGCCGTCAGTTCGTGGCCGACGGCTGGTCGATCCTCGACGACGACACCGGGGAGCGGATCCACCTCGACACCGGATCCACCTGGGTGCTGATGACCCGCCTGGGCGAGGGCGAGATCCTCGACGCCTCCGAGGTCGGCGAACTCACGGACTGAGCGCACGTCGGATGTGACCGACGAGGTCGGTTCCGCGGCGACGGGCGGAGGGGCGCAGCCGTAGACTCCGCTCCATGAGCGACACCAACCGGTCCACCGGAACGCAACTGGTCAAGCGCGGGCTCGCCGAGATGCTCAAGGGCGGCGTCATCATGGACGTCGTCGACGCCGGGCAGGCCCGCATCGCCGAGGACGCCGGCGCCTCGGCCGTCATGGCCCTCGAGCGGGTGCCCTCCGACATCCGGCGCGACGGTGGGGTGGCCCGCATGTCCGACCCCGAGATGATCGAGGGGATCAAGGAGGCCGTGACCATCCCGGTGATGGCCAAGGCCCGCATCGGCCACTTCGCCGAGGCGCAGATCCTCGAGGCGCTCGGCGTCGACTACGTCGACGAGAGCGAGGTGCTGACCCCCGCCGACGAGGCCCACCACATCGACAAGTGGGCGTTCACCGTGCCGTTCGTGTGCGGCGCCACGAACCTGGGCGAGGCCCTGCGGCGCATCTCCGAGGGTGCCTGCATGATCCGCTCCAAGGGCGAGGCCGGCACCGGCAACATCGTCGAGGCCGTCCGTCACCTGCGCTCGATCATCGGCGACATGCGAAAGATCACCCAGGCCGACGCCGCCGAACTCTTCGACTGGGCAAAGCGGCTGCAGGCACCACTCCCGCTCGTCCAGGAGATCGCCGACACCGGCCGCCTGCCCGTCCCCATGTTCTGCGCCGGCGGGATCGCCACGCCGGCCGACGCCTCGCTGGTGATGCAGTTGGGTGCAGAGGCCGTCTTCGTCGGCTCGGGCATCTTCAAGAGCGACGACCCGGCGCCGCGTGCCCGGGCCATCGTCGAGGCGACCACCAACTTCGCCGACCCGACCCTGCTGGCCAAGGTCAGCCGCGGGCTGGGTGGCGCCATGCCCGGCCTCGAGCTCGGCGACCTCGAGACCCGGCTGGCCGACCGGGGCTGGTAGGTCCGGCCCGCCGACCGGGAGCGCTCCCCGTGAAGATCGGCGTCCTCGCCCTCCAGGGGGCGTTCGCCCGCCATGCCACCGTCCTGTCGGCCGTCGGCGCTGCACCGTTGGAGGTGCGGCGTCCCGAGGACCTGGCGCAGGTCGACGCCCTGGTGGTTCCGGGCGGCGAGTCGACGACCATGTCGATGCTGCTCGAGGCCTCCGGCCTGCGCGAACCCCTGGAGGAGCGTCTGGCGGGCGGACTCCCGGTCCTCGGCACCTGCGCCGGGATGATCCGGTCGAGGAGATCGGTGCACCCTTCCACGGCGTCTTCATCCGGGCACCGCTGGTCGAGCGCGTCGGGCCCGGCGTCGAGGTGCTGGCCGAGGTGGACGGCCATGCCGTGCTCTGCCGCGAGGGCAACGTCCTCGTCTCGTCGTTCCACCCCGAGTTGGCCGGCGACGACCGCATCCATCGCTGGTTCGTCGAGTCGGCGGCCGCCGGTCCCGACCCAGTCCCCGAGGGGTAGCAGCATGTCCGGCCATTCCAAATGGGCGACGATCAAGCACAAGAAGGGCGCCGCCGACAAGAAGCGCGGCAAGCTCTTCGCCAAGCTGATCAAGCAGGTCGAGGTGGCGGCCCGTCAGGGCGGGGGCGACATCGACGCCAATCCGACCCTGCGGACCATGTACCAGAAGGCCCGCGACGCCTCGGTTCCGTTGGACACCATCGAGCGGGCGGTCAAGCGGGGGACCGGCGAACTCGAGGGCATCGCCTACGAGCCGGTCACCTACGAGGGCTACGCGCCGCACGGCGTGGCCCTGTACGTCGAGACGCTGACCGACAACCGCAACCGCACCAGTTCCGAGGTCCGGTCGGTGCTCACCAAGAACGGCGGATCGCTCGCCGAGCCCGGTTCGGTGGCCTGGCAGTTCGAACGCAAGGGGGTCGTGCTGCTCCCCGGATCCGCCGACGAGGACGAGATCATGCTGGCGGCCCTCGACGCCGGCGCCGAGGACCTCGTGGACGACGGCGGCATCTGGCGCCTGACCTGCGAGGCGACCGACCTGCCGGCGGTGCGAGAGGCCATCGAGTCCGCCGAGGTCGCGTTCGACTCGGCCGACGTCACGATGGTCGCCACCTCCACGGTCGGCGTCGACAGTGTCGAGGCGGCCAAGGCCGTGCTGCGGGTGATCGACCTGCTCGACGACCTGGACGACGTCCAGGACGTGCACGCCAACTTCGACATCCCCGACGAGGTGTTCGCCGCCCTCGAGGCGTAGCGGCACCGGGTGGGGCGGTCCCCCCGCCGGCGACCCCTCCTGCTAGGGTCGTACATATGTTCGTCTTGGGCATCGATCCCGGGCTCACCCGCTGCGGCTACGGCCTGGTGGAGCGCCACGCCGCCGGCCGGCACCGGGCGGTCGCCGCAGGGGTCATCCGGACCGACCCGGATGCCGACCTCCCGGTGCGCCTCGCCGAACTCCAGGCCGAGGTTCGCTCGCTGCTCGGCGAACACCGCCCCGAGGCCGTGGCGATCGAGCGGGTGCTCTTCCAGGTCAACGCCCGCACCGCCATGCAGGTCGGCCAGTCGGCGGGGGTCGTCATGGCCGAGGCCGCCGCCTCGGGCTGCCGGGTGGCGCTCTACTCGCCCAACGAGGTGAAGTCGGCGGTGGCTGGATGGGGCGGCGCCGACAAGGACCAGATGGAGCAGATGGTGCGCGCCCAGCTCGGCATCGACCGTCCGCTGCGGCCGGTCGACGCCGCCGACGCGGTCGCGGTCGCCCTCTGCCACCTGGCCACGGCGCCCACGGCGCTCGCCGCCGAGGCCGCCCGGTGAGGGATCGGGGAGGCCCACGATGATCGGCTCCCTGCGCGGCCGGCTGCTCGAGTGCGGCGACGAGGGCCACGTGCTGCTCGAGGTGGGCGGCGTCGGCTACCGCCTCACCGTCACGCCCACCACCGCGTACCGACTGGGCGACTCCGGGGCCGACGAGGTGTTCGTCCACGTCCACCACCACATCCGTGAGGGCGACCAGGCGCTCTACGGGTTCCTGGAGCGGTCCGAGCGGGCCGGCTTCGAGGCGCTGCTCTCGGCGCACGGTGTGGGCCCGGCCCTGGCGCTGGCGGTGCTCGGCGTCCACGGACCCGACGAGTTGGCCCGGGTGGTGGCCGACGACGACGTGGCGGCACTGTGCCTGGTCCCGGGCGTCGGCAAGAAGACCGCGGCCCGCCTGCTGGTCGACCTCAAGGGCACCCTCGACCTGCCCGTCGATGTGGCCGTCGTTGCCGGCGATGCTCCCATCGCCGCCCGCTCCGCCCTGGCCGAGGTGCAGGAGGCGCTGGCCGGCCTCGGCTACTCGTCCGACGAGGTACGGGGCGTGCTGGCCGACCTGGCCGGCGACGACCCCGCCGACCTGCTGCGAGAGGCGCTGCGGCGCCTGGCGAGGGCCTAGGAGGGGTCGTGGCACGCGACGAGCTGCTGTCCCCCGAGGTGGAGCCCGAGGAGGCCGCCGTCGAGGTCGGGCTGCGGCCCCGGCGGCTGGCCGAGTTCATTGGCCAGGCGGAGCTCAAGGGACACCTGCGCGTGATGCTCGAGGCCGCCCGCCAACGGGGCCAGGCCGCCGACCACTTCCTGTTCGCTGGTCCGCCAGGCCTCGGCAAGACCACCCTCGCCCACATCGTCGCCGTCGAGATGGGCGCCGAGTTGCACGTCACCTCCGGTCCGGCCCTCGAGCGGTCCGGCGACCTGGCGGCCATCCTCACCAAGCTCGAGCCCGGCGACGTCCTCTTCATCGACGAGATCCACCGCCTGGCCCGGGCGGTGGAGGAGGTGCTCTACCCGGCCATGGAGGACTACGAGCTCGACATCGTGCTCGGCAAGGGCCCGGCGGCCCGCTCGATCCGCCTCGAGCTGCCCCGGTTCACCCTGGTCGGGGCCACCACCCGGACGGGCCTCATCACCGGGCCATTGCGCGACCGTTTCGGCCTGACGGCCCGCCTCGACTACTACGAGCCCGAGGACCTGCGCACCATCGTGCGCCGGGCAGCCGGCATCCTCGAGGTCGACCTGGACGAGGAGGGGGCAGGCGAGATCGCCCGGCGCTCACGGGGCACGCCGCGCATCGCCAACCGGCTGCTCCGGCAGGTCCGCGACTTCGCCCAGGTCGAGCGACCCGAGACCGGTGGGCGGATCAGCGGCGACACCGCCCGGGACGGCCTGACCTTCTTCGCCGTGGACGCCCTCGGCCTGGACCGACCCACCCGCTCCATCCTGACGTCGCTGTGCGAGCGCTTCGGCGGCGGGCCGGTCGGGCTCAAGACCCTGGCGATCAGCGTCGGAGAACCCGAGGACACCGTCGAGGACGTCTACGAACCGTTCCTGATCCAGCAGGGGCTTCTCCAGCGAACCCCCAAGGGGCGCATGGCCACGCCGGCGGCCTTCGAGCACCTGGGCCTGGCTGCGCCGCAGCGCGAGCGGGGGAACGCCCTCTTCGGCGACTGAGGTTCCCCACCCCTCGCCCCCGGAGGGCCGCCCGTAGGATCGGCCGGCATGCGCCCGGCCGACTTCCGCTACGACCTGCCGGACTCCTCGATCGCGCAGGAGCCCCTCGCCGACCGGCCCTCGGCGAGGTTGCTGGTCGACCTGGGCGACGGCGTTCGGCACCGGACGGTCCGGGACCTGCCCGATCTGGTCCGGCCGGGCGACGTGCTGGTGCTCAACGACACCAAGGTGCTGCCCGCCCGACTCCACCTCACGAAGGAGACGGGCGGTGCCGTCGAGGTCCTCCTGCTGGAGCGGCGGGGTGCCGAGGGCACGGTCGAGGACTGGGAGGCGCTGGTGCGTCCCAGCCGGCGGGTGCCCCCGGGGACGCCGCTGTCCGCGGGCGACGACCTGGTGGTGACCGTGGGTGACGACCTGGGCGAAGGCCGGCGTCGGGTGCGGCTGGAGGCGGCCGGCGGGGTCCTCGCCGCCCTCGACCGCCACGGCGAGATGCCACTCCCGCCCTACCTCTCGACGGTTCTCGAGGATCCGGACCGCTACCAGACGGTCTACGCCGACCGGCCGGCCTCGGCAGCGGCGCCGACCGCCGGCCTGCACCTCACTGACGAGGTACTCGACGCCTGCCGGGCAGCGGGGGCGAGGGTCGAGCGGCTCGAGCTGGTTGTCGGCCTCGACACCTTCCGGCCGGTCACCGTGGACGATCTGGACGATCACGAGATGCACTCCGAGGCCTTCTCGGTTCCCGACGCCACCTTCGAGGCCTGTGTGTCGGCGGATCGCGTCATCGCCGTCGGGACCACCACGGTCCGGGCGCTCGAGGCGGCGGCACGTGGCGACCAGGAGGGGCGCACCGACCTGTTCATCCGCCGGCCCTTCGACTTCCGGGTGGTGGACGTCCTGCTTACCAACTACCACCTCCCCGGCTCCACGCTCCTCGTGCTCCTGGACGCCTTCGCCGGCCCCCGCTGGCGCCAGCTGTACGCCACTGCCCTCGCCGAGGGGTACCGGTTCCTGTCGTTCGGCGACGCCATGCTGGTGGCCCGCGACCGTCAGGGAGGCGCAGCGTGAGGTCCGAGGTCGAGGTCCCGGTGGGGAGGCGCAGCGTGAGGTTCGAGGTCGAGGTCCCGGTGGGGAGGACAGTGTGAGGTCCGAATTCCGCTTGTCTGCGACCGACGGCGGGGCACGCACCGGCACGGTGACGACGCCACGGGGCACCTTCACGACGCCGTGCTTCATGCCGGTGGGGACCCGGGGGGCGGTTCGGCACCTGTCGTCGGTGGACCTGGCCGACCTGGGCGTCGAGGTCGTGCTCGCCAATACGTACCACCTGATGCTCCGGCCGGGCGTCGAGGTCGTGCGCCGGCACGGGGGCCTCGGCGCCTTCGCCGCATGGGACGGCCTCACGCTGACCGACAGCGGCGGCTACCAGATCTTCTCATTGCAGCCGAAGGTCGACGACGAGGGGGCGGTGTTCCGCTCCACCTACGACGGGTCGACGCACCGCCTCACCCCGGAGGGTGCGGCGACCGTCCAGGCGGACCTGGGTGCCGACATCCAGATGGTCCTCGACGTGTGCCCGGCCCTGCCTGCCCCTGACCGCGCGCTGCGCCAGGCCGTGGACCGCACCGCCGATTGGGCGGCACGCGGCCGGCGGGCATTCCTCGGGCACGAGGACGCCGCCGGCCGCCAATGCCAGTTCGGCATCGTGCAGGGCGGATTGGATGAGGCGCTGCGGGCCGAGAGCGCCGAGCGGACCGTCGAGGTGGCCTTCGACGGCTACGCCGTGGGCGGCCTCAGCGTGGGGGAGACGCGCAACGAGATGCTCGACCCGCTCTCGGCGGCGGTCGCCGGCCTGCCCGCCGACCAGCCGCGCTACTTCATGGGGCTGGGTGACCCGGCCGGCCTGGTGGAGGTGGTGGCCAGGGGAATCGACATGTTCGACTGCGTCCTGCCAACCCGCCACGCCCGCCACGGCACGGTCCTCACGACGGCGGGCCGCCTGAACCTGCGCAACGCCAGGTTCGCCGACGACGACCTGTCCCTCGACCCGGAGTTCCCGGCCAGCCCGGCGGCGGCGTGGAGCCGGGCCTACCTGCGCCACCTGTTGCTGACCGACGAGCCGACCGGCCGCCGGCTCCTCACCCTGCACAACCTGGCGTGGTTGCTGGACTTCGTGGGTCGGCTGCGGGCGTCGATCGCCGAGGGCCGTTTCGCCGCTTTTCGCACGGAGACCCTGGCCGTCTGGGGCTGACGCTTCGGCGGGCCCGGCGTTCAGCGTCCGGGGCTGGCGCCGCCCATCCTCCGCCCGTCGCGGATCGGCGGGCGGCCCCTAGGCTTTCCCAGTCCCCCCGACGACCCACCGAGGACCTGCGATGAGCTTCCTTCCCATCCTCCTGATGTTCGCGTTGTTGTACTTCGTGATGATCCGACCACAGCAGAAGCGGGCCCGCGAGCACCGTGAACTGGTCGCCTCGGTCAGCGCCGGCGACGAGGTGGTGACCTCCGCCGGCATCTTCGGCGTGGTGTCCGAGGTCGAGGGCGACGTGGTCTGGCTGGAGGTGGCCAAGGACCTCGAGTTGAAGGTCGTCAAGGGCACGGTGGAGCGCCGCTTCACCGAGCCCGGGCCGGTCGAGGAGTTCGAGGACCCCATCGAGGACTGACGCCCAGCGTCCCTGCCTCCTCCGACACCCGTGTTCCGCCGCCAGGTCGTCCTGCTCACCACGATCCTCGTGGTGTCGGTGGCCGCCATGGTCCTGACCCTCTTGTGGGGGAACCGACCCCTCCTCGGCCTCGACCTCCAGGGTGGCGTCTCGGTCCGGCTGACGGCCACCGAGCCGGCCACCGAGGAGATGCTCGACCAGTCCGTCGAGATCATCCGCAACCGGGTGGATGCCCTCGGCGTCGCCGAGCCCGAGATCTCCCGCACCCAGGACGGGGTGATGGTGGCGCTGCCCGGCGTCGACGACCAGGAGCGGGCCCTCGAACTGGTGGGGACCACCGCGGAGCTCCGGTTCCGGCCGGTCTGCGAGGTGCTTCCGGCCGCCATTCCGGGGACCGGTGGCTCCTCGGGCACGAGCGACCGCTCGGCTGAGCCGTTCGCCTCGTGCGACCTGGTCCGGACCGGCACGGTCCGCCCGGCCACCGGCGCCGACGGCGTCACCGTTCCCGAGGACGACAACGCCGGCGACTTCGTGATCCTCGCCGGCGGCGACGACGCAGCGACCGGCGACCGGCGCTTCGTGCTCGGCCCCACGGTCCTGACCGGCGAAGCCCTCGAGGACGCCGACGCCGACTTCATCGACTTCCGGTGGCAGGTGGGCGTCACCCTGCACGGCGGCGCCGTGGGCATCGACGGCTTCAACGCTGCCGCCCAGCGCTGCTACGTGGGCGACGCCTCGTGCCCCGTCCTGGCGGGCTACAGCAACGGCCTGATCGCCATCGTCCTCGACGGCGAGGTCGTCACCGCCCCGCAGATCCGTGCCCCGGGCTTCGAGCGGGACCGCATCGTCATCTCGGGTGCCTTCGAGAAGCGGGAGGCCGAGGACGTGGCCCTGGCGCTGCGCTACGGCGCCCTGCCCGTGGAGCTGGTGGCCGAGAACACCCGGGTGGTGTCGGCCAGCATCGGCGAGGACTCGCTGGATGCCGGCGTGGTGGCCGGCTTGGTCGGCCTCGCCCTCGTGGCCCTGTTCATCGTCGGGTACTACCGGCTGCTCGGCCTCGTGGCCCTGGCCAGCCTGGCGGTGTCCGGTTCGCTGCTGTGGGCGATCGTGGCCCACCTCGGCACCCAGTCCGGCCTGGCCCTCACCCTCGCCGGCGTCACGGGCATCATCGTGGCGGTCGGCGTGTCGGTCGACTCCAACGTCGTCTACTTCGAGCACCTCAAGGAGGACATCCGCGACGGTCGCACGGCCCGTTCCTCGGTGGACCGGGCCTTCCCGATCGCCTTCTCCACGATCGTCAAGGCCGATGTGGCATCGCTCATCGGTGCCGTCCTGCTCTGGTGGCTGACGGTCGGCGCCGTCCGGGGCTTCGCCTTCTACCTGGGGCTGGCCACGATTCTGGACCTGGTCGCCACCTACTGCTTCATGGGTCCGCTGATCCGGGTGTTGGCCCACACCCGCTGGTTCGCCGACCGCCCGGGTCGCTTCGGGCTGCCGGCCGCGGGCGCTGTCGGCTCGCTGGCCGCCACCGCCCGGCGACAGGAGCTGGTGACGTGATCGGCGCGCTGCGTCGCCTCTACCGCGGCGAGAACCCGGTCGACTTCCCCCGTTGGTGGCGGGTGGCGGCCGTCGCCTCCGGGCTGGGCCTGCTGCTCAGCATCGGGTCGTTCGGCCTCCGTGGCCTCGAGCTCGGCATCGACTTCGCCGGCGGCACCTCGTACGAGGTGGTTGCCCCCGACGCCTCGGTCGGCGAGGTCCGCGACCTGCTGGCCGGCCACGACGCCGGCGGGGCGCGCATCCAGCTGCTCGACGGCGAGGTCGTCCGTATCCGCTCCGACATCGACGACCCGGCACGGGCCGCGGCGATCCGCGAGACCCTCACCGCCGAACTCGGCGTGGTCGAGACGTTCGAGCAGGTCGGACCTACCTGGGGCGACGAGGTCACCGACAAGGCGGTGCGTGCCCTCATCGTGTTCTTCGTGGTGGTGGCGCTCTACATCAGCGTCCGCCTCGAGTGGAAGATGGCGGTCGGTGCCCTCGTGGCGGTCGCCCACGACATCGTGGTCAGCGTGGGCGTCTATTCACTGCTGGGCGTGGAAGTGACGCCGGCGACGGTCATCGCCTTCCTCACGATCATGGGCTACTCGCTCTACGACACGATCGTCGTCTACGACAAGGTGCGGGAGATGACGGGGCGCCTTGGCGCCACGGAGCGACACACCTACACGGAGTTGATGAACCTGGCCCTCAACCGGGTGGCGATGCGGTCGGTCAACACCAGCATCACGTCGGCCCTGCCGGTGCTCTCCCTGCTGGTGGTCGGCTCGGTGGCGCTCGGGGCCACGGCGCTGCGCGAGTTCGCCCTGGCGCTCCTCGTCGGCATCGTGGTCGGCTCCTACTCGTCGCTGTTCGTGGCGGCCGCACTGGTCGCCCGCCTCAAGGAGCGGGAGCAGCGGTGGGCGCAGGTTCGCTCGAAGCTGGACGGTCGGGGACTGCTGGAGGGTCCGACCCGGCCCATCGGGCGCGACGAGGCCTCCGTACCCGAGTCCCGGTCGATCGAGTCGGCGGACCGCTCGAAGGGGCCGGCACGGCGTCGTCCCACGCCGGCGGCACGACCCGCCGGCGGCGCGCCGCCGCGTCCGCGCAAGAAGCGGCGCTGACTCGCTTCCCGCCCTCCGCACGGAACCCGTCGCCGCAGGACGTCGGCGCTACCGTGGAGGGATGAGGGCACCGAGCGGCCCGGGCCGGGCCGGGGACGGGTACTGAGGTGGTCGCCGTCAGCCGCGTCCTGCCTTGGCGTCGCCGGCCGGCGCAAACCGTCGAGGAGACCTCGTCGCTGCTGGCCGCCTACGCGGATCGCCACCCCGGGGGTGACACGGACCTGATCGAGCGGGCCTACAGGGTTGCCCACGCTGCCCATGTCGGCCAGACGCGCAAGTCCGGCGAGCCCTACATCAACCACCCCCTGTCGGTGGCCACGATCGTCGCCCGGCAGGGACTCGACGACGTCACGATCGCCGCCGCCCTCCTGCACGACGCCGTGGAGGACACCACCGTCGAGTTGGGCGACCTCGAACGGGACTTCGGCGGCGAGGTGGCACGCATCGTCGACGGGGTCACCAAGCTGGATCGACTCAGCTTCGAGAGCAAGGAGGAGCAGCAGGCCGCCAGCATGCGCAAGATGCTCGTGGCCCTGGCCAAGGACCTGCGGGTGCTCATCATCAAGTTGGCCGACCGGCTCCACAACATGCGCACCCTCGCGGCGCTCCCCGAGGCAAAGCAGCAGCGCGTCGCCCGCGAGACCCTCGACATCTACGCCCCGCTGGCCAACCGCCTCGGGATGCAGGACGTCAAGGTCCAGTTGGAGGACCTCTCGTTGGCCACGCTCCACCCGAAGCGCTACAGCCAGATCGACCAGATGGTCCAGGACCGGGCGCCCGAACGGGACCTCTACCTCGAGCAGCTCATCGCCGAGGTCCACGAGCGGCTGGCCGACTTCAACATCACCGCTGAGATCGACGGGCGCCCGAAGCACCTCTGGAGCATCTACGAGAAGATGATCGTCAAGGGTCGGGGCTTCGACGAGATCCACGACCTGGTCGGCATCCGGGTCGTGGTCGACACCGTCCGGGACTGCTACGCGGCCCTCGGCGTGGTCCACGCCGTGTGGACGCCGGTCCAGGGACGCTTCAAGGACTACGTGGCGATGCCCAAGTTCAACCTCTACCAGTCGCTCCACACCACGGTGATCGGCCCCCAGGGGAAGCAGGTCGAGTTCCAGATCCGGACCCACGAGATGCATCGCCGTGCCGAGACCGGCGTGGCCTCCCACTGGGACTACAAGGGCACGCTCCCATCCGACGAGATGGCGTGGCTGGGGCGCATCGTCGAACTCCAGGAGGAAACCCCCGACCACGGCGCCTTCATGGACCACCTCAAGACCGACCTCGAGCAGGACGAGGTCTACGTCTTCACACCGCAGGGCCGGGTGGTCAGCCTGCCGATCGGTGCCACGCCGGTCGACTTCGCCTACGCCATCCACACCGAGGTCGGGGACGCCTGTGTCGGCGCCAAGGTGGAGGGCCGGCTGGTGCCGCTCGACTCCCGGCTCGAATCGGGCGAGACGGTCGAGGTCATCACCTCGAGGCAGCCGGGCGCCGGCCCCAGCAAGGACTGGCTCAAGTTCGTCGCCAGCCACCGGGCCGCCAACAAGATCCGCCACTGGCACACCAAGGAACGCCGGACCGAGGCCATCGACGTCGGCCACGACGACCTGGTCGCCGAACTGCGGCGGGCGGGCCTGCCGGTCAAGGAGGTCCTCGACGGCGAGGTCCTTGCCGGGATCGGCGAGTCGATGAACTACGCCGAACTCGATGCCCTGTTTGCGGCGATCGGCGAGCACCACGTGTCCGCGCGCGCCGTCGTGGGCCGGGTCGAGCGCAAGATGCGCGAGCACGCCCCGGAGGCCAGCGAGCAGGTGTCGGTGACGGCCCTCACCCGGCGGCCCGTGCGCCGCGACCGGGGGGCGGTCGGCGTCCACGTCGAAGGACTCGACGACGTCATGGTGCGGCTCTCCCGTTGCTGTACGCCGGTGCCACCCGACGAGATCATGGGGTTCGTCACCCGGGGGCGCGGGGTCTCGGTGCACCGGGCCGACTGCGCCAACGCCGTGTCGCTGTCGAGCGGCCAGCCCGATCGCCTCATCGACGTCGAGTGGGACGAGCAGACGGCCTCCCACTTCGTGGCCACCTTCGAGGTGAAGGCGCTCGACCGACCGCTGCTGCTCCGCGACGTGGTCGACGTCCTCGCCGAGCACCGGGTGAACGTGCTCAGCACCTCCACGGCGACCTCCGGAGCGGACCGGGTGGCCCGTATGCGATTCGAATTCGAGATGGGCGACCCGGGTCACCTCGACCGGGTGCTCCACCAGATCCGCGAGGTGGACTCGGTCTACGACGTGTACCGGGTGGTGCCCGGCAAGGGTTCCTGAGCGTCGCTCCGGTCCGGTTCCGGCGATGCCCCGGTGCATCCGGATCGCGGGGTAGGGGCCACCGGTAGCCTCTGGTCCCGTGGCCGACTCCACCTTCCGGGCCCCGAAGGGCACGCGCGACATCCTGTGGCCGGACTCCGCCCGCTGGCGGGCGCTGGTCGACGCCTTCGCCGACGTGGTCGGCGCGGCCGGCTACACCCAGGTGGTCCCGCCCATGTTCGAGCACGTCGAGGTGTTCCACCGCCTCGGCGACGCCACCGACGTGGTGTCCAAGGAGATGTACGAGTTCCTCGACAAGGGGGGCCGGAACATTGCCCTGCGGCCCGAGCAGACCGCCTCGGTCGTGCGGGCCTTCGCCGAGCACCGGCCGGTGGTGCCCTGGAAGGTCTGGTACGCCGGGCCCAACTTCCGCTACGAGCGTGCCCAGAAGGGCCGGTTCCGGCAGTTCGACCAGGTCGGCGTCGAGGCACTCGGCCCCGACGACCCGCATCTGGACGCCGAGGTGATCGCCCTGGCGTGGCGCTTCTACGAACGCCTCGGCCTGCGACGGGTGACCCTGCTCGTCAACTCGCTGGGCAACCCGGAGGACCGCGCCCGCTACGTCGAGGCCCTGACCGCCCACTTCGCCGACAATCGCGACGCACTCTCCGAGGCCTCCCGGTCGACGCTCGAGCGCAACCCGCTGCGGGTCCTCGACTCGAAGCGGCCCGAAGACGCCGACCTCGTGGCCGCCGCCCCCCGCATGGACGACCACCTCTCCGATGATGCCGCCGAGCACTTCGCCCGGGTCTGTGGGGCCCTCGACGCCGTGGACATCCCGTACACGGTGGCGCCGGGGCTGGTCCGCGGCCTCGACTACTACCTGCGGACCACCTTCGAGTTCGTCGCCGAGGCCCTCGACGCCGCCCAGGACGCCGTCGGCGGTGGCGGGCGATACGACCGACTGGCCGAGGAGATGGGCGCCCCGCCCACACCCGGCGTCGGCTTCGCCCTGGGCGTCGACCGGACGCTGCTGGCCTGCGACGCCGAAGGCGTGTTCGACGCCCCAGCGGCCGCCGTCGACGTCTTCGTGGTCGACACCTGCGGCGGCGACGAGGCCGTGCTCCTGACCGACGAGGTCCGGCGGGCCGGCCTGCGGGCCGACCGGGCCTGGGACGGCCGCTCCATGAAGGCCCAGATGAAGGCCGCCGACCGCAGCAATGCCGCCGTGGCCCTCATCGTCGGCGAGGAGGAGCGGGCGGCCGGTACCGTCACCGTCCGCGACCTGCGCGGCGATGCCGGCCAGCAGGCCGTGGCACGCGGCGACGTGGTCGAGGTCCTCCGCTCGAGGCTCTCGCCGCCAACTGCCACCTGAACAGCTACGCGAACGAGGATTCCGTGACCGACCGTCCGACCCCCGACTACTCCACCTCCATGCGGACGTCGCGCTGCGGCGACCTGCGAGCCGACGACATCGGCGCCACGGTCACCCTCTGCGGTTGGGTCGACCGGGTGCGCGAGCACGGCGAGCACCTGGCGTTCGTGGACCTGCGGGACCGCAGTGGCATGGTCCAGGTGGTCGTCGACGGCGGCCACGAGCTGCGGTCCGAGTTCGTCCTCCAGGTGACCGGTGAGGTTCGGGCCCGCCCCGAGGACACCGCCAACGAGTCGCTGGCGACCGGCATGGTGGAGGTCGAGGCCTCCGAGGTGGCGATCCTCTCCCGTTCGGAGCCGTCGCCGTTCCCGATGGACGAGCGCACCGACGTCGACGAGGTTCTGCGCCTCCGGCACCGCTACGTGGACCTGCGCCGCTCCCGCATGCAGCGCAACCTCGAGGTCCGGGCCACGGTCAACTCGGCCATCCGGGGTGCCATGGAGGAGCAGGGCTTCATCGAGGTCGAGACCCCGATGCTCGTGGCCAGCACCCCCGAAGGCGCCCGGGACTTCGTGGTCCCGTCCCGAAAGGTGCCCGGCTCGTTCTACGCCCTGCCCCAGAGTCCGCAGCTCTTCAAGCAGCTCTGCATGGTGGGAGGCGTCGACCGCTACTACCAGATCGCCCGCTGCCTGCGCGACGAGGACCTCCGGGCCGACCGGCAGTACGAGTTCATGCAGCTCGACGCCGAAGCCAGCTTCGTCGGCCAGGAGGACGTCCTGGCGTTCATCTCCCACGCCGTGAGCGCCGCCGCCGAGGCGGTGACCGGGGAGCGTCCCGCCGACATCCCCCGCATGACCTGGCTGGAGGCCCAGGAGCGCTACGGGTCCGACAAGCCCGACACCCGCTTCGGCCTCGAGTTGGTCGAGCTCACCGAGGTTTTCGCCAGGACGGAATTCCGGGCCTTCCAGGCACCGTGTGTGAAGGGCATCCGGGTGCCGGGCGGTTCCGACACCTCCCGCAACCGCCTCGACGACCTGACCGAGCAGTGCAAGCGCTGGGGAGCGAAGGGCCTCGTCTGGATGAAGGTCGAGGCGGACGGCCTGAACTCGCCGGTGGCCAAGTTCCTGTCGGACGACGAACAGGCCGCCCTGCGGGCCGCCCTGGCAGCCGAGGCCGGTGACCTGCTGTTCCTCGTGGCGGACGAGCGCCGCCAGGTGCGCCACGTGCTGGGCCTCCTGCGCCTCGAGCTGGGGCGGCCACCGGTCACCGAGGGCGGGCTCAACTTCCTGTGGGTCGTCGACTTCCCCCTCTTCGAGGGGCTGGACGAGGCCGGCAACCCGATTCCGGCCCACCACCCGTTCACGATGCCCCACGAGGAGGACCTGGAACTGCTCGAGTCGGGCGACCTGCTGGCGGTTCGCTCGCAGGCCTACGACCTGGTCCTGAACGGCTGGGAACTCGGCTCGGGCAGCGTGCGGATCCACCGTGCGGAGGTGCAGCAGACCATCTTCACGCTCCTCGGCATCGGCCCGGAGGAGGCACAGGCCAAGTTCGGATTCCTGCTCGACGCCTTCCGGTACGGGGCGCCGCCCCACGCCGGCTTTGCCTTCGGCATGGACCGGCTCATCGCCGTCCTGGCCGGCGAGGAGAACATCCGCGAGGTCATCGCCTTCCCCAAGACCCAGTCGGGCGCCGACCCGCTGACCGGGGCACCGACGGAGGTCGACGGCCGGCACCTCGAGGAGCTCGGCCTACGGGTGCTGCCGCCGAAGCAGTGACGCCAGCCCGGGGATTCGGAGGCTGGCGGTCGGCCGGGCCGGGTCGGGCCGTTCCGGACAGGTGACCTCGCCCGGCGAACTGGCGCTCTGCCTGTCCACCCTGTTGGCCGATCCGATGTCGGCGGGCGCCGACGAGGTGGTGTCCGCCCTCGACGCGGCTGCCAGGCGGCCGTCGGCTGGTCCTCGGGTGCGGGAGACGCCGGCCCGGATGCCGACCTCACCCTCGAGGTGGCCGAGGGAGTCGGTGCGCAGCAGGTGGTGGCGGTCTGCCTCGATCCGGTGCTGGCCGATGCCGCTGCTGCCGTTCGGGGCTTTGCCGACCTGTGCGACCGGGCCGCCGCACGCGGCATCCGCGTGGCGCTCGAGTTCCTCCCATGGACCGGCGTGCCGGGACTCGCCGACGCCTGGGCACTGGTCGAGGCCGCCGGCCGGTCCAACGGCGGGATCCTGCTCGACGCCTGGCACTGGCAGCGCCAGCCCGGCGGGCCTTGTCCCGACCTGCTTGCCACGCTGCCACCGTCCGCCGTCCATCTGCTCCAACTCTGCGACGCCCGGCCGGAGCCCGGTGACGATGCCATGGCCGAGGCCATGGCCGAGCGGCTCGTGCCGGGGGACGGCGTCGTCGACTTCGAGGGCCTGGCCGCAGCGCTCGTCGGAAGCGGGGCGACGCCGCTGCTCAGCCCCGAGGTCTTCAGCCGGGACGGCTTGTCCTTGGGCCCGGAGGCCTTCGCCGCCGGCGTCGTGGGGGCCTGCTGTGCGTCCTGGCCGGCGCCCTGAGCACCGGTGTCCTGACCACTAGGTTCGTCGCGGTGACCGACGACCTGTTCGCCGCCGCCGCCGGGCAGCGCCTGGCCCGCCGGGCCCCGCTGGCCGACCGGCTGCGACCGGTCCGCCTCGACGACGTGGTCGGCCAGGCGCACCTCGTGGGCGACGGGCGGCCGCTGCGCCGCCTGATCGAGGGCGACCGGCTCTCGTCGGTGGTGCTCTGGGGTCCACCGGGCACGGGCAAGACCACCCTGGCCCGGCTGATCGCCCGGGTGACGGCGTCCGAGTTCGTCGAACTCTCGGCGGTGAGCGCCAGCGTCAAGGACGTCCGGGCGGTGGTGGCCGGCGCCGAGGCCAACCTCGGCGAGCGCGACGTCGGCACGATCCTCTTCCTCGACGAGGTGCATCGCTTCAACAAGGCCCAGCAGGACGCCCTCCTGCCGTCGGTCGAGTCGGGCCTGCTGGTCCTCATCGGTGCGACCACCGAGAACCCGTACTTCGAGGTCAACCCGCCGCTGCTCTCCCGCTCGACCCTCTTCAGGCTGGAGCCCCTCGACGTCGACGCCACGCTCGAACTCCTGGGCCGGGGACTCGACGCCGAGCGGGTCGGCGCCGACGCTGAGGCGCTCAGACTGCTGGCCGAGCGTGCCGCCGGCGACGGACGCCTGGCCCTCACTGGCCTCGAGGTGGCCGTGGCGCTGGCCGCCGGACGGGACGACGCCACCGTCACCGTCGACGACGTCGAGGCGGCGCTGGGGACCAAGGCGGTGCGCTACGGCCGCGACGAGCACTACGACGTGATCAGCGCCTTCATCAAGAGCATCCGAGGTTCCGACCCCGACGCCGGCCTCTACTGGCTGGCCCGGATGCTCGAGGCGGGGGAGGACGCCCGGTTCATCGCCCGTCGCCTGGTGGTCCTGGCCAGCGAGGACGTCGGGATGGCCGATCCGATGGCGTTGGTGGTGGCCGACGCCGCCGCACGGGCCGTCGAGTTCGTGGGCCTCCCGGAGGCACGGCTGAACCTGGCGCAGGCGGTCGTCCACCTGGCCACGGCACCCAAGTCGAACCGCGTGTACCGGGCGCTCGCCGCCGCCGCACGACGACCCGAGGGGCTGGGTGCCACAGGCGCACCGGCCCGAGGAGGTGGAGGGCAACGTGTACTACGAGCCATCGGACCACGGCTTCGAGGCGGAGGTGGCCCGACGCCTCGCCGACCGGGCCGACACGCCGGACGGGTGCGACTCGTGAGCGCCGGCTGGGTTGCCGTACTCGTCGGCGCGGCGGCACTCGCGGTATTCGTGGTGCTGGCGCTGCGCCTCACCCGGATGCTGCGCGAACTGCACGCCGCCGTCGACGAGCTGCGCCGGGAGGCGGTTCCGCTCCTCACCGACATGCACCGGATGGTCGAGCGGGCCACCGACGACCTCGACCGGGTCGAGGACCTGCTCGACACCGCCGACGGCCTTCGCGAGTCGGCCGGGCGGATCGGTTCGACGATCGAGACGGCGGCGACGCTGTCGTCGTCGCCGCTGGTGCGCTTCGTGGGGATGGTTGCCCGACTGCGGTCCCGTGGCCGGGGCGGCTGACGCGAATGCGAACCGAGCCGGGAAGGGCCCACCGGTAGGCTGAACCGGCAGCAGTCCCCCCGACCCCTGCTCCTGTCCCTTTTCCGCCGAGGACCTCCGACCCGACCATGTCCGAACAACTCGCCACCGCACGCGGCGTCCGCCGGTCGTTCGTCGACTTCTTCGCCGGCCACGGCCACCACCACGAGGCCTCGGCCAGCCTCATCCCGCACGACGCGTCGCTGCTCTTCACCGTGGCCGGCATGGTGCCCTTCAAGCCCTACTTCGTCGGCGAACAACAGGCGCCGTGGGACCGGGCGGTGACCGTGCAGAAGTGCGTCCGGGCCGGGGGCAAGCACAACGACCTCGACGAGGTGGGCCGCACCAGCCGGCACCTCACGTTCTTCGAGATGATGGGCAACTTCAGCTTCGGCGACTACTTCAAGTCCGAGGCCTGCGCCTTCGCCTGGGACTTCGTCACCCAACGCCTCGGCCTCGATCCCGACCGGCTCTGGATCACGGTGCACGTCAGCGACGACGAGGCCGAGGCCATCTGGCGCGACGAGGTGGGCGTTCCCGCCGAGCGCATCCAGCGCCTCGACGAGGACAACTACTGGCGGATGGCCGACACCGGCCCGTGCGGTCCCTGCTCCGAGATCTTCTGGGACAAGGGTCCTGAGTTCGGCGACGACGGCGGTCCCGCCCACGGCGACGACGAGCGGTTCATCGAGATCTGGAACCTCGTGTTCATGCAGTTCGAGCAGCACGACGACGGCTCGATGACGCCCCTCCCCAAGCCCTCCATCGACACCGGCGCCGGGCTCGAACGGATCCTCTCGGTGCTCCAAGGGGTCGACTCGGTGTGGGAGACCGACGAGTTCGACCGGCTGCTGTCGACCATCGCCGAGATCAGCGGCGTGGAGCCCGGCTCGGACGAGCGCACCGACGTGTCGCAGCGCATCCTTGCCGACCACATCCGGTCGTCGGCCTTCCTCATCGGCGACGGCGTGTTCCCCAGCAACGAGGACCGGGGCTACGTCCTGCGGCGCATCATCCGCCGGGCCGTCCGCCACGCCTGGCTGCTCGGCGTCGAGGACCCGATCATGCCGAGGCTGGTCGACGCCCTCGTCGAGATCATGGGCGACGACTACCCCGAGCTCGTCCGCAACCACGACTTCGTGCGCGGGGTGCTCGACCGCGAGGAGCAGCGGTTCCGCGAGACCCTCCGTGCCGGTTCCGCCATCCTCGACACCGCCCTCGACGGCCTCTCGGAGGGCGGCATCCTCGACGGCGAGGTGGCGTTCAAGCTCCACGACACCTACGGCTTCCCCCTCGAGCTCACCGAGGAGATCACCGTCGAGCGGGGCGTCGGTGTCGACCTGGACGGCTTCCGGGCTGCCATGGCCGAACAGCGTGCACGGGCCAAGGCTGCACGGAAGGAGGCGGCTGGGGCAGGCGGTACCGGCGACCTGCGCCACGTCCTCGAGGCCCACGGCCCCACCGAGTTCGTCGGCCGTGCCGTCGACGAGAGCGACGCCGAGGTACTCCACCTCGACGACGAGGTACTGGTTCTCGACCGCACGCCCTTCTATGCCGAGGCCGGTGGCCAGGTCGGCGACACCGGGATGGTCGAGTCGTCGACCGGGACGCTGCGCGTCCTCGACACGACGCTCGCCCTCGACGGGCTGCACGCCCACCGCATCGAGGTCGTGGACGGCACCGTCGAGGTGGGCCAGACGGTCAGGGCCTCGATCGATGCCGGGCGGCGAGCCGCCATCCGCCGCAACCACACCGGGACGCACATCCTGCACTGGGCGCTGCGGCGGGTGCTGGGCGACCATGTCAAGCAGCAGGGCTCCTGGGTCGGCCCCGACCGGCTGCGGTTCGACTTCAGCCACTACGAGGGACTCACCGACGGGCAGGTCGTCGAGATCGAGGACCTCGTCAACGCCGAGGTCCTCGCAAACGCCGCCTGCGACCACTTCGAGACGACCAAGGAGGAGGCCGAGGCCCTCGGCGCCATCGCCTTCTTCGGCGACAGGTACGGCGACACCGTCCGGGTGCTCCGGGCGGGCCCGAACTCGATCGAACTCTGTGGCGGCACCCACGTCTCGGCTCTGGGCGACATCGGCCTCCTGAAGATCGTCACCGAGGGGTCGATCGGCTCCAACATCCGCCGCCTGGAGGCGGTCACCGGTGACGCCGCCATCGGTCGGCTGCGCTCCGCGGAGGGAACGCTCGCCGAGGCCGCCGACCTGGTCGGGGTCCCGGTCGACGACGTCCTGGACGGCATCCGCAAGCGGGTCTCCGAGGGCAAGGAGTTGCGGCGCGAGATCGCCGCCCTGCGCCGTCAGGCCGCCCTGGGTCGGGTCGACGAGCTCGTGGCGGAGGCCGAGGACGGACTGGTGGTGCGCCGCATCGACGGCATCGACCGGGACGGCCTTCGTGAACTCGCCCTGGCCATCCGCGACCATGACGGTGTGCGTGCCGTCGTCCTCGGCACCGCCCCGGAGGGCGGGGGCGCGGCGCTGGTGTCGGTCGTCGACCCCGGGAGCGGGCTGGACGCCGGGGAGCTGGTCGCCGAGGCCGCCTCGACCATCGGCGGCGGGGGCCGCCCCAACAGCGACCTGACCATGATCGGCGGGCGGGCGCCCGAGCACCTCGACGAGGCGCTCGAGCAGGCGCGCGCCGCCGCCGGCTGAGCCGGACGGCGTGCGAGCCCTCGGCCTGGACCTGGGAGCCAAGCGCATCGGCGTCGCGGTCAGCGACCCCGACGGTCGCCTGGCAACCCCTGCAGACGTGCTCTACCGCACCGGCGACCGTGCCCGGGACCACCGGGCGATCGTCGGCCTGGTGCGGGAGTGGGAGGTCGAGGTCGTCGTCGTCGGCGTGCCCTACTCGCTGGACGGCGGCACCGGCCCGGCCGCCGAGGAGATGCTGGCGGAGTCCAGCGACCTGGCGGCACTCCTCGACGTGCCCGTCGAGACGCACGACGAACGGCTCACGACCGTGACCGCCGCCCAGCAACTCCGTGAGGCGGGTCTCGACGAACGGGCCCAGCGGCGCGTCGTCGACCAGGTGGCGGCCGCCGTCCTGCTGCAGTCGTGGCTGGACGGGCGCCGAGGCGGTGTGGACGATGCCTGAGGACACCACCGAGGGCCCCGAGCCCACCGAGGGCCCCGAGCCCACGGAGCGGCCGCGGTCGTCGGCGGACCTCGTCCCGGGGGGCCGGTCGTCGGCCACGATCGGGTCCCGGGTGGCCGGGGCCGCGGTGCCGCCGGCAGCGCCGGAGGCCGCACCGCCCACCGAGCCCTTCCAGCCGCTGGACCCCTCGACACCACCGTCGGGCGTGCCGTTCGTGCCCTCCGAGGAGGCTGTCGGCGAGGCGGTGGTGTGGGGACCCTCGGTCTTCGACGAGACCGACGAGGACACGGTGTTCGGGGTGGGGGAGGACCCGAGCCCCGACGTGCGGTGGGTGCGGCACCGGTCCACCTGGGGACCGCTGCCACGCTGGGGCCTCGTCATCCTCGCCATCCTGCTGGCCTTTGTCGTGGGCTACCGCTGGATCCACGACTGGGCTGACGACCAGATGCGCCCCGACCGCCTCTTCGGGGACGACGTCCGCTTCGTGATCGAGGAGGGTTGGAGCACCAACGACGTGGCCGTGGCCCTCGGCGCGGCCGACGTCATCGACAACCCGGCCATGTTCCGGCAGTGGATGCGCTGCCCGTCGGCGTTGCGGTGGCTGATCGAGTGCCCGGTCGGCGTGGCCTACGAGTTCCAGGCGGGCGAGTACGTCCTGCGGGAGCACCTCGAGTTCCAGGCCGCCGTCGACCGCCTCAACGAGGGGCCCCTGCCTGAGGAGGTCATCACGGTGATGGTGCCCGAGGGCCTCACCCTCGCCCAGACCGTCGACCGGCTGCTCGACCAGATGCCGGCCTTCGACGGCGACGAACTGCGGGCGACGCTCATCAGCGAGCGCCTCGAGTGGGAGCACTATCCCGAGGACCTGCCCTACCTGCTGGTCGAGGGCCTCCTGTTCCCGGACACGTACCAGTTGGCAGAGGAGTCGCTGGGCGACGAGTTGGACCTGGTCACCAGGATGCACCGCCAGTTCGTGCGGGTGGTCGACGAGCTGGACCTGGTCGCCCGGTCCGGCGACCTGGGCCTGACCCCCTACGAGGTTGTCGTCCTGGCCTCGCTGATCGAGGAGGAGGCCCTCATCGACGCCGACCGGGCCCGGATCAGTCGGGTCATCCACAACCGCATCGAGCAGGACTGGCTGCTGGGCATCGACGCCTCGACCCGGTACGCCGTCGGCAAGACCGCCGGCGAGCCGCTGACGTCCGAGGACCTGGCCTCCGAGTCGCTGTGGAACACCCGGACGGTGCGGGGGCTGCCACCGACGCCGATCGCCAACCCGGGACGGGCGTCCCTGGAGGCGGCACTGCACCCGGTGGACGGCGACTGGATGTACTACGTCCGCACCGACGAGGACGGCGTCGTCGGCGCCCACACGTTCGCCGTCACCGCCGACGAATTCGAGCGCGCCAAGCAGGTCTGCATCGAGAAGGATCTGGGTTGTGGCTGACGATCCGCACGCGACGGGTGACGCCACCCGGCTGGCCGGCGTGGTCGGCTCGCCGATCGCCCACTCCCTGTCGCCGATCCTCCACAACGCCGCCTTCGCCGAACTCGGCCTGGACTGGACCTTCGCCGCCTTCGAGGTGGCCGAGGGTGAACTGGGCCGGGCGCTCGCCGGCCTGCGCGAACGGGGCATCTCCGGCCTGTCGGTGACCATGCCGCACAAGGACGCCGCGGCTCGGCTGGCAGACGAGCTGACCGACGCCGCCGCCCGCCTCGGTGCGGTGAACTGCCTGGTCCCCGATGGTGACCGCCTGATCGGCCACAACACCGACGGTGGTGGCTTCCTCGACGGCCTGGCCCACGACGCCGGCATCGACGTCGCTGGGCGACGCCTCCTCGTGCTCGGCGCCGGCGGGGCCGCCCGCGCCGTTGCCGAGGCCTGTGGAACTGCCGGCGCCGCCGAGGTCGTGGTGGCGAACCGGACGGTCGAGCGTGCGTCGACGGCCGCCGCCCTCGCCGGCCCGGTCGGGCGGGCGGTGCCCCTCGCAGACGCCGGGGCGGCAGCCGAGTCGGCGGACGTCGTGGTCAACGCCACCTCGATCGGCATGGGATCGGACGACGGTGTCCCCATCGCCCCGGACCTCCTCCGCATCGGGCAGGTCGCCGTCGACCTGATCTACCACCCTCCGGAGACGTCGTGGTTGGCGACGCTGCGCGCCCGTGGGATCGAGGCCCACGGAGGCCTCTCGATGCTCCTGTTCCAGGCCGCCCGTGCCTTCACCCTCTGGACGGGGGAGGAGGCGCCGGTGTCGGCCATGGAAGCCGCCGCCCGCTCGGCCCTCGCCGGGCGCTCGGCCGACTGACCTCCCGTCTCCCGTGCAGGTCGCTGCGCTGGCCTGGTTGGCCGGCTGGGCGGCAGCGTTGTCATCGGCGGACCTGCGGACGGGACGGCTACCAGCCCCACAGGTCCGGGCATTCGGCCTCGGACTCGTGGCGCTGCACCTCCTGGCAGTGGCGGGTGGCGAACCCCTCGCGCTTTTGGCCTGGGCGGCTGCCGGCGCCGCCCTCATGGCCGCCCTGTTCCTCGTGGTGCACCTGTCGTCGCCCCGATCGCTGGGTGGCGGCGACGTCCGGCTGGCGGTTCCACTGGGATGGCAGGTGGGCTGGTCGACGGGGGACGGCCTGGTCGGCGGCCTCGTCCTGCTGCTCGTCGCCGCCGCCCTCGTGACCGTGGTCGGCGGGACGGTGACGCGCCGGGGGCGCCTCGGCTCGACGCCCCTGCCGTTCGGGCCGGGACTGCTCCTCGCCGCCCTCCTCGTGGGAGTCGTCGAGGCGTGACTGCCCGCTATTCCCCCGGGCGACCCGCGGCTCGTCGCTAGCCTGAGCCCATGATCAGGCAGGACCGACCGCATCTCGCGCTCGTCGGCGGCATGGGCGCCGGCAAGACGGTCGTGGGCGCCCTCGTGGCCGAACGGTGCCGGCGCCGGCACGTCGACCTGGACCGCTGGATCCAGGCCGACACGGGACGGAGCATCGGCGTGGTCTTCGCCGAGTCGGGTGAGGACGGATTCCGGGATGCCGAGCAGTCCAGCCTCGGACGGGCCCTCGACCTGGCCGAGCCCGTGGTGCTTTCCACCGGCGGTGGCGTGCTGCGCCGGCCCGCCAACCGCGAGGCCCTGGCGGCCCGTGCCCGTGTGGTGTGGCTGCGGGCCACGCCCGAGACGGCCGCGGCACGGGTGGGCGACGGCACCGGACGGCCGCTGCTCGAGGGCGGCTCGCCGGTCGAGGTGCTGCGGCGCCTGAACGCCGAGCGTTCACCGCTGTACGAGGCCGCCGCCGACCTCGTGCTCGACACCGACGACGACACGCCCGATCAGGTCGCCGACGAGGTGGTGGCCTGGCTCGAGCGGCACGAGGCCCCCGCCGGCAGCAGTGCGGCGCCGTCGTGATCCGCGTCGACGTCCCGCTGGCGGGCGACCGCTCCTATCCGGTGCTGGTCGGGCCGGATGCCTCGGCCCACTTGGCCGACGTGCTGCCGGCCGGCGTCCGCCGTGCGGCCATCGTGACCCAGGCCGGCATCGGCCTCGAGGTCGACACCGGGATCGAGCAGCGGGTGTTCCCGATCGGCGACGGTGAGCCCGCCAAGTCGCTGGCGACCATCGAGGACCTCTGCCGGGCCTTCGCCGCGTGGGGGCTGACGCGCGGCGACGTCGTCGTCGGCGTGGGCGGGGGCGTGGTCACCGACGTGGCCGGCTTCGCCGCCGCCTCCTACCATCGGGGCCTCCCCGTGGTGCACGTGGCGACCTCGCTGCTGGCCCAGATCGACGCCGCCATCGGCGGCAAGACGGGCGTCAACCTCCCGGAGGGCAAGAACCTGGTCGGCGCCTTCTGGCAGCCCTCGGCGGTGCTGTGCGATACCGCCGCGCTCGACACGCTGCCCGAGGCCGAGATGCGCTGCGGCCTGGGAGAGATGGCCAAGTACCACTTCCTCGGTGGCGGCGACCTCGAGGCCCTCGACCTGGAGGCCCGGATAGCCCGCTGTGTCGAGATCAAGGCCGAGGTCGTGGCCGCCGACGAACGGGAGTCGGGTCGCCGGGCGGTGCTCAACTACGGGCACACGCTGGGCCACGCCCTCGAGACGACGGGCGGCTACGGGCTGCGCCACGGCGAGGCCGTGGCCATCGGCCTCGTCTACGCCGCTGAGTTGGGGCGGGCATTGGGGCGCATCGACGACGAGCGGGTCGCCGAGCACCGGCGGATCGTCACCGGCTACGGCCTGCCCGGCCGCATCCCCGACGACGCCGTGGACGGCGAGTTGCTGGCCGCCATGGGCCGTGACAAGAAGGCCGTCGACGGCCTGACGTTCGCCCTCGACGGTCCCTCGGGCGTCGAGGTGGTGTCCGGTGTCGACGAGACACTGGTGGCCGACACGCTCGCCAGCGCACGCTGACGGGCAGGGGACGAGGAACTGGAGACGACGATGGCGAACGGGATCCTGCTGGTCCTCTCGGGACCGAACCTCAACCTGCTCGGCGAGCGTCAGCCGGAGGTGTACGGCCACGACACCCTCGACGACCACCTGGCGGTCGTCGAGGCGGCCGCCGCCGCCCAGGGCCTGGACGTCGAGCACGTACAGTCCAACCACGAAGGCGAGTTGGTCGACGCCGTCCACGGGGCGCGGGGCCGTTGTTCGGCGATCCTCGCCAATCTGGGTGCCCTCACCCACTACGCCTGGTCCGTCCACGACGCTCTGGCCGCCTTCGAGGGGCCGGTGGTCGAGGTGCACCTGTCGAACCCGGCGGCCCGCGAGCCGTGGCGCCACACGTCGGTTGTGGCACCGGTGGCCGACGGCACGATCGCCGGCCTCGGCGCCGAGGGCTACCGCCTGGCGGTCGAGGCCGTCGCGACGCTGCTCGCACGGTGATCGACGGGCTGCCGTCCCCGGAGGTGGCCGGCCGCCTCCCGGCGCTTGCCACGTTGCTCGACGGGGCCGGCGTCGACGCACTGGTCGTCACGAACCTCGTCAACGTCCGCTACCTGACCGGCTTCACCGGCTCGGCGGGCGAGTTGCTGGTCGATGCCGGCGGCGCCCTGCTGGTTACCGACGGCCGGTACCGGGAGCAGGCCCCCGGACAGGTGACGGCGGGGGTCGAGGTGGCGATCGCCGGCCCCGAACGCCGCCCCACGTACGTCGAACGGCTGGGCGGTGCCACACGGGTCGGGCTGGAGGCCGGGTCGGCGACCTGGGCCGACCAGCGGCGACTCACCGGGTGGCTCGAGGAGGCGGACCTGGTGCCGACCGAGGGACTGGTCGAGTCGTTGCGCGAGGTCAAGGACGCCGGCGAGGTGGCCCGGATCGAGGCCGCCGCCGCCATTGCCGATGCGGCCCTCGAGGAGGTCGCCGACGGGATCAGGGCGGGTGCCAGCGAGCGGGAGGTGGCAGCCGCCCTCGACCACGCCATGCGCTGCCGGGGTGCGGAGGACCGGGCCTTCGCCACGATCGTCGCCGGTGGCCCCAACAGCGCCCTGCCGCACGCCCGCCCCTCCGACCGGGTGCTGGCATCCGGCGACCTGGTGGTCTGCGACTTCGGGGCGGTCGTCGACGGGTACCGCTCCGACATGACCCGCTCGTTCCGGGTGGATGGCCGCTCCGGGGGACGGGAGGACGAACTGCGCGACGCCGTCCGGGTCGCCCAGCAGGCCGGCCTCGACCGCGTCGCCGACGGCGTCCCGCTGGCCGAGGTGGACGCCGCCTGCCGGGAGTCCCTCGAGGCATCGGGCCTGGGCGAGGCGTTCGTCCACGGCACCGGGCACGGCGTCGGCCTCGACATCCACGAGGCCCCGACCCTCTCCGGTTCGGCCACTGGTACCCTGCGCTCCGGTCACGTCGTGACCGTCGAGCCGGGCGCCTATCTCGCCGGGTTGGGTGGCGTCCGCTGGGAGGACACCGTGCTCGTGACCGCCGACGGGCACCGGGCGCTCACCCGTGCTCCCAAGGCCGACTGACCGCCGACGGAGGACTGATGCCGACGATCACGACCAACGACCTGAAGAACGGCATGACCCTCGACCTCTCCGAGGGCCTGTTCCAGGTCGTCGAGTTCCAGCACGTCAAGCCCGGCAAGGGGCACGCCTTCGTGCGCACGACACTGCGCAACGTCCGCAGCGGCGCCACCGTCGACCGCACCTTCCGGGCGGGCGAGAAGGTCGAGCGGGCCATGATCGACAAGCGCTCGATGCAGTACCTGTACCGGGACGGCGCCGACTTCGTCTTCATGGACAACGAGACCTACGAGCAGCTGACGGTCGCGCCCGCTGCCCTCGGCAACGCCGCCGACTACCTCATCGACGGCAGTGCGCCGCTGATGCTCATGTTCGGCGAGGAGGTCATCGGCGTCGAACTGCCCGCCGCCGTCGAGCTGGCGATCGCCGAGACCGAGCCCGGCGTCCAGGGCGACCGCGTGTCCGGTGCCCGCAAGCCCGCCACCCTCGAGACCGGCCTCGTCGTCCAGGTGCCGCTCTTCATCGAACCCGGCGAAACGGTCAAGGTCGACACCCGCACCGGCGAGTACCTGAGCCGGGGCTGACCCCCATGGCCGACGAGCACCGCGAGGACGGGACGGGCATCGGATCCCGCCGCGAGGCTCGGGAGTCCGCCCTCGGGATCCTCTACGCCTCCGACCGCCGGGGTGAGGACGCCGCCGCCGTACTCGAGGCACAGCCGATCCCGGCCCCGGCATTCGCCGCCGACCTCGTGCACGGCGTGGTCGCCCACGCCGCCGAACTGGACGCACTGATCGACGACGCCTCGGAGGGCTGGTCGACCGAGCGGATGCCCGCCGTCGACCGGGTCCTGCTGCGCATGGCCGTGTTCGAGTTGCTGCACCGCCCCGACGTCCCGACCGCCGCGGTCCTCGCCGAGGTCGTCGAACTGGCCGGCGACTACTCGACGGAGCGCTCGGGGCGCTTCGTCAACGGCGTGGTGTCGCGCCTCGCGGAGGAACTCCGTCCGACCGTCGACGGGGCATGACCGCCTGGCGGCTGCCGCACGGTGGCCTGCCCGTTCCGACACCGCCGCTCACCGACGGAGGGATCCTCCTGCGGCACTGGTCCGCGGGCGACGCCGCGTCCCTGTCCGCCGCCTGGAGCGACCCCGAGATCGCCCGGCGCCTCCCCGTCCCGGACGACCCGACCGAGGCACGGGCGGCCGCCTGGATCGCCGGCGAGGCCGAACGCCGCCGGCTCGGATTGGCCGTCGACCTGGCGGTCGTGGACGTCGACGACCGGGTGTTCGGCGAGGTCGGCCTCTCCTCGTTCGACCCCGACCGGTCGGTGGCGCTGGTCGGATGGTGGACGGCGCCGGGCCAGCGGGGGAGGGGCGTCGCCTCGGCGGCGGTCCGCCTGGTCACGGACTGGGCGCTCGGAGAGCTCGGGCTGGGCGCCCTCGTGGCGGAGGTGGACCGGGACAATGCGGCGTCCCTGCGGGTCGCCGACCGGGCCGGCTATCGCCCGCTGGCCGACCGGCCGGAGGGACGGGTCGCCCTGGTGGCGACCTCGGCTGACCGAAGGGGCGCAGCGGGACGCGCACCCACCGGAGGCTGCTAGCATCGCCGGGACCGTGAAACGGGTCCCGTGAGGCCCGAACGGATGCAGGAGTAGAGGCCAGTGGCCGAACGAGAACGACGCCAGACGCCCCCCTACGGGGGCGTTTTTGTTGCCCATGCCCGGATCATGGACGTCGACGACATGGCTCGGGCCCTGCGACGGATGGCCCACGAGGTCATCGAGCGCAACCACGGCCTCGACCAGGTCGTCGTCGTCGGCCTGCAGACCGGCGGCGTGCCCCTGGCCAGCCGACTGGCCGACGCCCTCGAGGAGATCGACGGCATCCGACCCCCGGTCGGCAGCCTCGACGTCGCCCTCCACCGCGACGACATCGGCCTGCGCCCGGTGGTCCCCGAAGCAGTCACCGAGATCCCCGTCGACCTCGACAACCGCATCGTCGTACTCGTCGACGACGTGCTCTTCACGGGCCGCACCATCCGGGCGGCGCTCGACGCTGCCTGCGACTTCGGCCGGCCCAGGTCGATCCAGTTGGCAGTGATGGTCGACCGTGGCCACCGGGAGTTGCCGATCCGTCCCGACTACGTCGGCAAGAACCTGCCCACCCGCCGGGACGAGGTCGTCGACGTGCACCTCGAGGGCGTGGACCTGGGGGTCATGCAGAAGTGAGCAGGAGCGCCAGCGCCCCGAACACCGTCGAGATGTCGACGGCCAGCGAGGTGAGGTCGTGACCGTCCACCTGCTCGGCATCGACGGCATGGACCGTGCCCGCATCGAAGAGCTGCTCGAGCTCACCGACACCTTCGACGAGATCGGCCGCCGGCCTATTCCGCGGGTGCCGGCGTTGCGGGGCAAGACCGTCGCCACGCTCTTCTTCGAGGACTCCACCCGGACCCGGCTCTCGTTCGACGCCGCTGCCAAGCGCCTCTCTGCCGACACGCTCAACTTCGCGGCCGGCGCCTCCTCCCTCAGCAAGGGCGAGAGCCTGCGGGACACGGTCGACGTGATCGCCTCCTACGGGGTCGACGCCCTCGTCGTCCGGCACCCGATGGCCGGCACGCCCCACCGGATCGCCGACTGGACCGATGCCGCCGTCGTCAACGCCGGCGACGGCCGCCACGAGCACCCCACCCAGGCGCTGCTCGACGCCTACACGCTGCGGCAGCACCGCGGCGCCCTCGACGGGATGCAGGTCGCCATCGTGGGCGACATCCGGCACTCCCGGGTGGCCCGCTCGAACGTGCTGGCCTTCTCGATGCTCGGTGCCGACGTCACCCTCGTCGCCCCGGCGACCCTGCTGCCCGACTCGGTGGCGGGTTGGCCGGTCCGGGTCGTCCACGACCTGGACGCCGTCCTGCCGGGACTCGACGCCTGCTACCTGCTCCGGATGCAGCAGGAGCGGATCACCGAGGGCCTGATCCCGTCGATCCGGGAGTACGTGGCCGGCTACGGCCTCGATGCCGGCCGCGCCGCCAGGCTCCCGAAGGACGCCCTGATCCTCCACCCGGGTCCGACCAACCGCGGTGTCGAGATCAGTGCCGAGGTGGCTGCCGACCCCCGGTCGGTCATCCTCGACCAGGTTGTCAACGGGGTCTCGGTCCGCATGGCGGTCCTCTTCCTGCTGCTCGGCAGTGGCCTCGACCACGAGCCCGCCGCCGACGGGGAGGTGGCGGGATGACCTGCCGTGGACGGTCGAGGGAGGAGATCCGATGAGCCTCGTGCTGCGCGGCGGCCGCGTCATCGACCAGGCGGGGGAGCGCCTCGCCGACGTCGAGGTCGGCGACGACGGGCGCATCGCCAACGTCGGCGACGGCTGTGTCGGCGACGTCGAACTCGACGCCTCGGGCTGCGTCGTCGCCCCGGGCTTCGTCGACCTGCACGCCCACCTGCGCGAACCCGGCCAGGAGGACGCCGAGACCATCGAGACCGGCGCGCGCGGGGGCGCGCTCGGCGGCTACACGGCCCTGGTCGCCATGCCCAACACGCAGCCGGCCATGGACTGCGCCGCGGTCGTCGAGCAGGTCCGTGCCCTCGGGCGCGACGTGGCCTGCGAGATCGTCCCGACCGGCGCCATGACCGTCGGCCGGCAGGGCGAGGACATGGCGCCGCTCGGCGAGCTGGCCGGCCTCGGCGTCGGGATCTTCACCGACGACGGCACGGGCGTGCAGGACCCGCGCCTGATGCGGCGGATCATGGAATACAGCACCGGGCTGACACACCGGCTGGGTCGGCCGGTCGTGCTGGCGCAGCACTGCGAGGTGGACGCCCTGTCGTCGGGTGGCTACATGCACGAGGGGGAGTGGTCGTCCCGCCTGGGCATCCCCGGACAGCCCGCCGAGGCCGAGGAGCTGATGGTGATGCGCGACATAGCGCTCGTCCGCCTGACCGGCGCCCACATGCACTTCCAGCACCTCTCGACCGCCGGCAGCGTGGCGATGGTGCGCGATGCCAAGGCGGCCGGCCTGCCGGTCACCGCCGAGGCCACCCCGCACCACTTCACCCTCACCGATGCCGCCTGCGCCTCCTACGACCCGGTGTTCAAGGTCCACCCACCGCTGCGCACCGACGCCGACGTGGCCGCCGTCCGGGAGGGCCTCGCCGACGGCACGATCGACGCCATCGCCACGGACCACGCCCCCCACACCGACCATGCCAAGGAGCAGTCCTTCGACCTGGCACCCCCGGGGATGCTGGGCCTCGAGACCGCCTTCCCGCTGGCCCTCGACGAACTCGGCCTCGACCTCCCGGAGGTGCTGGCCCTCATGTCCTGGCGCCCCGCCGCCATCGCCGGCATCTCGGACCGGCACGGCGCCCCGATCCAGGCGGGCAACCCGGCCAACCTGTGCGTCGTCGACCCCGACGCCACGTGGACCGTGTCCGGCCGTGCCATGGCCTCGAGGAGTTCCAACTCCCCGTTCGAGGGCCGGTCGGTGCGGGGCCGTGTCCGCCACACGCTCCGCGACGGCGTCCCCGTCGTCGTGGACGGGGAGGCACGGAGGTGAGCGGGGAGAACGGCGCACCCGGCGAGGCGCTGTTGGTCCTGGCCGACGGCACGGTGTTCGAGGGGGAGGCCATCGGTGCCCCGTCCCCCGACGGCGTCCAGACCGGCGAGGTCGTGTTCAACACGGTGCTCTCCGGCTACCAGGAGGTCATCACGGACCCCTCCTACGCCGGCCAGGTGATCGCCTTCACCTACCCGCACATCGGGAACTACGGCGTCAACCCCGACGACCACGAGAGCCGCCGGCCGTTCTGCCGCGGCGTCGTCGTCCGCGACCTCGCCCGGCGCCACAGCAACTGGCGGGCCACCGGCGACCTCGACGGCCTGCTCTGCCGCCACGACATCCCCGGCATCGCCGGGGTCGACACCCGGCGGCTGACCCGGCACCTGCGCGACCTGGGCGCCATGCCGGGCGCCTTCGGAACGGCCGACGAGTCCACCCTGACGCGGCTGGCCGCCGAGGCCCCGGGGACCGACGGCCTCGACCTGGTCGCCACGGTCACGTGCGACGAGCCCTACACGGCGGCGTCGACGGGCGGCTCCCGCCGCATCGTCGCCTACGACTTCGGCATCAAGTCCACCATCCTCCACCACCTCTCCGGCCTCGGCGAGGTGACCGTGGTGCCGGCCTCGACCTCTGCCGACGAGGTCCTGGCCCTCGGACCTGACGGCGTCTTCCTCTCGAACGGACCCGGCGACCCGGAGCCGCTGACCGGCGTCCGCGAGCAGATCACGGCCTTGCTGGGGGAGGTGCCGGTCTTCGGGATCTGCCTCGGCCACCAGTTGCTGGCGGGCACCCTCGGGGCCGAGACCTTCAAGCTCCCGTTCGGCCACCACGGCGGCAACCACCCGGTGCGCAACCTGGCCACCGGCGCCGTCGAGATCACCAGCCAGAACCACAACTACTGCGTGGCGGAGGGCTCGCTGTCCTCGGCGGACCTCACGCACGTGAACCTCAACGACCACACGGTCGAGGGCCTCGCCAGTCGGGACGTCCCGGCCTTCAGCGTGCAGTACCACCCGGAGGCCGGTCCGGGAC
>LUMW01000116.1_pt1 | contig 46762 bp, 41 predicted proteins | sample 729761 | NCBI WGS metagenome assembly LUMW01 (sample SAMN03860302, study PRJNA289734) | marine metagenome | biome: seawater column; feature: ocean; material: water; isolation source: Red Sea water column Station 192 - depth 500m | place: Saudi Arabia: Red Sea | collected 2011-10-15 | depth 500 m
CTTCAGAACTACTCATAGATTTTTCTCCAAACTACTTTGAATCCACTATCATTAAAAGAGCCCCATTATCTAATTGTTGTTCTTTTTTGATGTATATCTTCTTAACCTTACCTGCTTCTGGGGCATTAACTTGATGCTCCATTTTCATTGCCTCAAGAATAACTACCGGATCCCCCTTAGAAACCTTGTCGCCCACTTTGACTTTAAGATCGACAACCTTACCTGGCATTGGTGCAATTAACCCTCCTATCACTTCTTCTGAACCTGGCAGAACAAATCTAGGAACGGCTTCTAAAGATACATTTCCCCAAGGCATTTTTACAATTACCTGATCATCTGATTTTGTTACTTTCGAAGAAATTCTATGACCATCAATTTCTAAGCTGATTGATTTATCATTCCACTGAAAAATTTTTACTAGGGAGTCTTCATTTAAATCAAAATTTCCGTCTCTTCTGGATCTATAGGTGATAGGGATTTCAGTTTCTCCGCACATAAAACTCATTTTTTGTTTTGGTAACCTACTGTTTCTCCAACCTGAGGGTAGATCTCCTAACAATTCTGCTTCGTTTCTGTTCTTGCCTTGTATCCACATGGCAGCAATAGAAGCGACCTTTCTTAATTCATCATCACTAGGCTCATAAGACCTAGGAGGTTTAACTTTTTCGATAAAGTTAGTGGTAGTTAAACCATTTAAGAAAGCTTCCGAGCGTAAAGTTGAAACTAAAAAATCTCGGTTCGTAACAACTCCTCCAATATGCAAGGCTTCTAAAGCCATGGATAGTTTATTGGCTGCTTCTAATCTATTTTCTCCGTAACAAATTACTTTAGCGATCATTGGATCAAACTCGGTACCTATAACTGAACCTTCTTCTACTCCAGAATCCCATCTAGCTTCTACTTCTGAATTAGGCTCATAGGCAATCAATGTTCCTGTTGCGGGAAGAAAATCATTGCTTGGGTCTTCGGCGTAAAGCCTTGCTTCAATTGCCGAACCATACCAATCAATATCTTCTTGGTAATAACCAAGATTTTCACCCCGAGCTATTCGAAGCTGTTCATGTACTATGTCGATACCTGTGGTGGCTTCTGTCACAGGGTGTTCTACTTGAAGCCTGGTATTAACCTCCAAGAACCAAAATTCACCGGTTTTGTCATCAACTAAAAATTCAACAGTTCCTGCAGATTCGTATTTCAATTTTTTAGCTAGTTTTAAAGCAGCTTCTCCCATTGCATCACGCATTTCTGGGTCAACACGCGGGGAAGGGGATTCCTCAATTATTTTTTGATGCCTTCTTTGTATAGAGCATTCTCTTTCCCCTAAGTGGACTACATTTCCATGTGAGTCCCCTAAAATTTGAATTTCTATGTGTCGAGAGACAGGAACATATCTTTCAATGAATATCCGGTCATCTCCAAAACCAGTCTTTGCTTCCCTTTGAGCAGATTTAATAGATTCCTTCAAGTCTTTAGCAGAGTTAACTATCCGCATGCCTTTTCCTCCGCCTCCTGCAGCTGCTTTAATCAAAAGAGGGTAGCCGATATCTTTTGCTTTTTTAGGATCAGTCGTCATGGGAAGGGTTGGGACGCCTGCTTTTTCAGCTAAGTCCTTTGCCTTAAGCTTATCTCCCATGGAAGTAATAACTCTGGATGAAGGGCCTACCCAAAGCAATCCTGCCTTTAAAACATCTCTAGAAAACTTAGCGTTTTCTGATAAAAACCCATATCCAGGATGGATCGCTTCAGCACCTGTGTCTAGTGCAGCCTGAATTATTTCTTTTGAATTAAGGTAGGAATCAGAAAGCCTGATGGCTTCATCGGCCATCTTAACAAACGGGGAGTCGGCATCAGCATCTACGTAAACTGCCACACAACTTATACCCATATCATGAGCGCTTCGAATGACTCTGCAAGCAATCTCACCACGATTTGCAATCAGTAACTTATGATAATTCTGAAAATTCATAGTCTATAAACTCCATATCCTGGGGCGCCTTCAACTTCCTTGCCATTGACTACGGAAAGACACATGCCAAGAACCATTCTGGTATCTCTGGGGTCAATAATACCGTCATCGCTAATAGCTCCGGTTGCCCTTAGAGCCAGAGATCCTTCTTCCTGCATTGCTTCTGCCATGGCAACAATCTGAGCGTCTTCCTTTTCATTAAATTTTTCTCCTTTTCTGGCTGCTTGACCTCTTCTTACGATAGACATAACTCCAGCAATTTGTTTAGGTCCCATAACAGCAATTTTTGCTGAGGGCCAAAGGAAAGTGAAACGGTTGTTATAAGCTCTACCGGACATCGCATAGGTTCCTGCTCCAATAGACGCTCCAACTATAACTGTAATATGTGGCACATTAGAATTAGAGACCGAATTAAGAAATTGGGCTCCTTTCTTAATTTGTCCTGCTCTTTCATAGTCCTTTCCAACTATAAAGCCGGTTACATTTTGTAAGAAAAGTATAGGGATATCTATTTGGTTACAAAGCTGAACAAAATGTGCTCCTTTTTGGGCCGAATCCGGATAGATAATGCCACCGTTATTTCCCAATATACCTATTTGATAACCATGAATTGAAGCGAATCCACAAACAATATTAGGTCCGAATAGGGGCTTAAATTCCTCAAACCTTGATCCGTCCGTAATTCGAGTAACAACTTCTCTAATATCAAAAGGTTTTTTTAAGTCCGGATCAACTAAACCCAATAAATCTTCCGGGTCATTGATTGGTTCTTCAGGTTTCAGTAAAGGCTTGTTTCCTCTTTTTCTCCAATTTAAATGGGAAATGACTTCTCTTCCTATTCTGATTGCATCCATTTCATCCTCAGCCAGATAGTCTGCCAGACCGGATGTTTCGGCATGCATCTGCGCACCTCCAAGTGTTTCGTCATCAGATTCTTCACCCGTCGCCATTTTTACCAACGGAGGGCCGCCGAGAAATACTTTTGACTGTTTCTTTATAAAAATATTGTAATCAGACATGCCGGGCTGATAAGCACCACCTGCAGTTGAAGACCCAAAGACTAAAGAAATTGTAGGTATTCTTAGCTTTGATAATTCTGTTATTTCGTAAAAAGTTCTCCCTGATTCAGCAAAGTGGCCTCCACCAGTTGGAGGAGGGGTACTACCCCGTCTGCCTTTGCCTCCCATCCTGAGATCCCCTCCTGCTGATTCAACAAATTGAACATACGGCAATCTATTATCTCTGGCTATTTCCATTGCCCGAGTCCATTTTTTACTGGAATAAGCATGCATAGCTCCAGCCAACACCGTTGGATCGTTGGCGAAAACCACGACTTCGGTACCGGCAACAATGCCAATTCCTGCGACGGCACCTCCTCCTACTGGGTAAGCGGAATCATAAGCAGCTAGGGCGCTTATTTCTAAAAATGGGGTATCGGGATCGAGGAAATTTGAAATTCTATCTCTGACTGCCATCTTGCCTCTGGCAGCGAGTCTTTCATGGTGGTGCATACCACCACCCAATTCCACATAATCTAACAACTCCTCTATTTTTTCTAACTTTTCCATCATAGCAGTCTTATTTTCTGCAAAAGTTTCAGTGGAGGTATCTAATTTACTTTTTATTTGCGGGGCTAAAAGCGGATTACTCATATCTATTAATATTTTTTTGTTAAAGGTTCTTCTTATAGAGAATATAATTTTCTATTAATCTAGTCACTAGATAAAGTGATTAATTAAAGATTACTAGACAGTTTAAAGAGAAACAAAATTGGTACAAGCAACAAGACTTCACTTTGGAGCTGTAATGAAAGAGCTCGACGAAGGCATAAAGGATGAAGAGCTTTGGCATCAAGCTGAACAATTAGCGGGTGGAGTTAAGTCTTTAATTCTTGTTAAATACCTACAATTAAGAGCGGAATCAATTGCCAAACTATAAACTTTTTGGTGAAATATTTTTATAAAGGGAAGTTAGTTATATGTCGTTACGAAAAATGGATGTGCTTGTAGTAGGAGCGGGGTTTTCAGGTCTTTACCTTCTCCATAAATTAAGATCTTCAGGATTTTCAGTCGCTGTAGTTGAAAAAGCAGATCAATTGGGCGGAACTTGGCATTGGAATAGGTATCCAGGTGCAAGATGTGATATTCCTTCTCTTCAATATTCCTATCAGTTTGATGAAGAGCTCCAACAAGACTGGAATTGGAGTGAGAAATATTCAGCTCAGCCTGAGATTCTTGAATACTTAAATCATGTAGCGGATAGGTTTGATTTAAGAAGGAACATTGAATTTAACACCGAAGTTATTTCTGCCACTTTTAATGAAGAAAGGTCTTTATGGGAAATCAAAACCTCGAAGGGAGATGTTGAAGCTAAATTTTGTGTCATGGCAACAGGCTGTCTTTCGGCGCCTAATACCCCTGATTTTGAAGGCTTAAATAGTTATAAAGGGCAGTTGCTGCACACTGGAAAGTGGCCTCAAACGCCTGTGGACTTTACGGATGAAACTGTGGCTATTATAGGAACGGGTTCCTCATCAATTCAATCAATTCCTGTTATAGCTGAACAGGCCAAACATTTATATGTCTTTCAAAGAACGGCTAACTACTCAATACCTTCTAATAACGGCCCAATGGATCCTGAAGAAGAATCACGTGTTAAATCGAGGTATCCCGAATTTAGGAAAGAAAACTGGGAGAATGGTTTTGGATTAGCTGGTTTGGAAGTGGAAGCACTAGCAACTGAAGCATCTGATGAAGAAAGACTTGAAAAGTTCAATCACCACTGGGAGAAGGAAGGCTTGGGCTTTCTGGGAGCTTATGCAGATTTGATGCTAGACAGGGAAGCAAATGAATTAGCCGCTTCTTTTGCTAGGAGTAAAGTAAAAGAAATAGTAAATGACCCTGAGGTGGCTGAACTACTCAGTCCAAAATTTACCATAGGTTGTAAAAGGTTATGTGTTGATACAGGCTACTTCGAAGCTTTCAATAAAGATAATGTCACTTTGGTAGATCTTAATACAAACCCCATAGACAAGATTACAGCTGGAGGCTTGATAGCAGGGCAAGAAGAGTATCCGGTGGACAGTTTAATTTTAGCTACTGGGTTTGACGCCATGACGGGGGCTATGACCAGAATAGATATTAAAGGACGTAAAGGAATTTCTCTTAAAGAACAATGGAAAGATGGAGCAAAGTCTTATTTGGGTTTAGGAATTTCCAATTTTCCTAATCTTTTTACGGTGACTGGACCTGGAAGTCCTTCAGTTTTATCTAATATGGTTCCTTCTTTGGAGCTGCATGTTGAGTGGATAAGTCAATGCATCGAGTGGATGCGAGACAACAACAAAAAAGTAATCGAATCCACCCAAGCCGTTGAAGACGAGTGGATGTTGTTTGTCAATGAAGTAGCCGACCAGACTGTTTATAAGTCTTGTAACTCTTGGTACAACGGATCAAACATAGATGAAAAGGCCAAAGAGTTCTTACCTTTTATAGGCGTCCCTCCTTATACAGAAAAGATTACTGAAGTCGCTGAACAGAATTACCAGGGTTTCGTTTTCGATAAAACTAACTGATTGAAATTTCTTAAAAATTTACAATTTCAATCTGTATAATCGCAAACCTCTTCTTTGGGCGCGTAACTCAATTGGTAGAGTGCCACCCTTACAAGGTGGAAGTTACAGGTTCAAGTCCTGTCGTGCCCACCACTCTAAACCCCTTTACAACCTTTATCATTTTTTAGTATCTTTAATTATTAACTATTTCTAGGAGAGAAATTTATGAAATATATATTAAGTTTTATATTAGTATTTTCTGTTGGTCTTTTTGCAGAAGATAGCGAATTCAAGCATGAACCAGAGGGTAATGCTGCTGAATACTATATAGGTCACTTCAACAAAGGCAAAGATTTGGATGACTTAATACGATGGTATGGAAAATTTGCAAATTGGGCAGAAGATAAGGGTGTTTATGATGATATGACTATTGGAATCCTAACTCCATATTTTTCAGCTGACCTTACATTATTGGATGTTATGTGGGTAAATAATTTTCCTACTCAGTCTGCACAATATAATGCCCTTAATGCTTGGATGACTCAAGGTGGCTCTGAGTTATTAAAAAGTTTACCAGTCACAAATAACAGACAGGTAAGTACTTTTCAGTGGGTTGTCTCAACTCCTGCTGAATCAGAAGAAGGCGATATGATGATGGCTGTATATGCAGATTGTAAGTTTGATGAAGGTTTCAATGGTAGGCAGGTTTACGATCTTTATAAAGATTTTGCAATATATGCTCAATCTCAAGGTGATACCGTAGGTAGAAAAATGATTTTTCCAATATCTGGTTATGACGGCGATGCTGACTTTGTAAGACTGCTTTACACATCATCTATAGACGGTATGGGAGTAAATCGTGAATTATTTTGGGACAAGCTTGACGGATCTGAAGCTAATCAAAATTTAAAAGGTTTTTCTTGCTCTAATTCTAGAGAGTATGTTGGCCTTTCGATGAGAGGTTAGCGACCGATCTTTTTAAAGGAGGCAATAGCCTCCTTTAATTTTTTATATGAAAGACCATTTCGTTAGGAGGTGAAACACCTCCACCTAAATGAAAAGAACCTCCTTAATCCTGTCCATTCTGCTGCTGTTTGCTGGTGGAGCTTATGCTAATACTCAAGAATTTGAGTATTCAAGTCCCGAGCAAGCAGGTTTCTCTTCAGAACGTTTGCAGAGGATTTCACCTGTTATACAGAAATACATTGATGACGACTTCACGCCAGGAGTTTTAACTGCAATTATGCGGGATGGAAAAATAGTGTACCTAGAGACACAAGGTTTTATGGATGTTAAAGCACAAAAACCGTTGCGAGAGGATACTATCTTTAGGATTGCCTCTATGACGAAGCCTATAGCTTCAATAGCACTTATGATGTTATGGGAAGAAGGTTATTTTCAATTGACCGATCCGGTTTCAAAATTTATTCCTGCTTTTTCCAAAACAAAAGTCAGCACAACCTCAGATGCAAGTGGTAAGACAGGGGACTTGGTTGAACCTAAAAGAGCAATCTCAATAAGAGACATGCTTACCCATACGGCAGGATTGGCAAATAGCTACGTTGGAAATAAGGAGGCTTACAGAAAGGCCATGTATGTGCCGAGACCAAGAAGTAATGCAGAACAGATAACTAGACTGGCTAAACTACCTCTCAATTACCATCCTGGAGAACAGTGGCAGTACTCTCATGCAACTAACGTTGTAGGCCATCTTGTTGAAGTCATTTCTGGAAAGTCACTAGACGTGTTTTTGAAAGAGAGATTGTTTGATCCATTGGACATGAAAGACACACATTTTTATTTAGATGATACAAAAGGTGGAAGATTGGCTGCTCAGTATTCACCAGGGAAAGATAAAAAAATTGTTCTTCAAGACCCTGGTTCTGAGAGAAGTAGATGGATTACTTCTCCTAGAAATTTATTTAGCGGATCGGGTGGCTTGGTCTCAACAGCAAGAGATTATTTAAGATTTCAACAAATGATACTAAATGGGGGTGAACTGCACGGCGTAAGAATTTTGGCGCCCAATACTGTTTCTTTAATCTTAGAAAACCACACTGGTGACTTACCCATATGGTTATCTGGTCCTGGTACTGGATTTGGTCTAGGTTATGGGATTGTTATAGACAGAGGTGAATCTGCAAGCCCACTTTCTGAAGGTTCGGCTTATTGGGGCGGTGCATACTGTACAATCTCTTGGATAGATCCAAAGCATAATTTAGTTGGATTATTAATGACTCAAGTTAGGCCTTATACGCACATTAATATCAGAAGAGATTTTCAAGTACTAACTTATCAATCATTAATAGGAGACAATAAAAATAAATGAAAAATCCTTAGGAGGAGATCATGAAAATACTTAAATACTTATTTACATTTTTAATAACAATTACTGCATTCTCGGTTTTTTCTGCGCATCATGAGAAATCTTACAATTTTTCAGACTGTGAAGGGGCGGTAGGTAATTTGTATGTATCGGAGATTCTTGAATCGGGAACAGTGAAGGGGTTTAGAAAAGCCGTTAAGCTTCACCAGAAGTTTTATAACGACAGAGGGTTTGATGTTCAGGTAAAAGCAAATATTGAATACGAAAGAGACGGAAACGAGACTACTGAAGAACCTTCTCGATTAACTACAGTTGTCGTATTTCCTAGTCTAGAAGTTCAAGGTCTTTGGCAAAATAGAGATTTTACTGAACAAGATCAAAAGGACTTTAACGCTTTTGTTGAAGTCTACAATACGAATACAAAAGTTGTTATACGAAAAACAAATTGTTATTTGAATTAATTAAAGAGGGGATATTATGAAAGTAGGTGTTGTTTTTCCACAGACAGAAATAGGCTCAGACCCAGCTATTATTAGCAGGTTCGCGACCACGGCTGAGTCACTCGGTTATGATCATATCCTGGCTTACGACCATATCTTAGGTGCCAATACCCAAAGTCGACCAGACTGGCAAGGACCTTACACCTCAGAGAGCATGTTTCATGAGCCATTGGTACTTTTTTCCTATCTCGCTGGTTTAACAAAGACCATTCAGTTCGTAACGGGTGTAATCATCCTGCCGCAACGTCAAACCGCTGTGGTGGCAAAACAAGCGGCTTGTGTTGATGTACTTTCGAATGGCAGATTACGGCTAGGCATCGGTACTGGTTGGAATGAAGTGGAGTACGATTGCCTTGACGAAAATTTTAACGATCGGGGTATTCGTTCAGAGGAACAAATCGACTTATTACGACAATTATGGAAAGACGAAGCCATAACTTATAAAGGAAAATGGCACCAGATTACAGATGCCGGTTTAAACCCTTTGCCTCCAAATAAAAACATTCCTATATGGCTTGGTGGCATGGCACCGCAAGTGATTGATCGGGTTGCTCGCATTGCTGACGGTTGGTTTCCTTTCGTTAATAAAGAACTGGGAAGCCAGATCCAGCAGATGATTGAACGCGCTAAAGCAGCTGAACGAGACCCATCAACTATTGGCATTGAATGCATGGTTCCTCTGGATACCACAGTCGATAAAGTTAAATCACTCCAAGATTTAGGGGTAACTCAGGTAGCTGTCGTTACCATGAATCAAAGTCTCGAAAGTCCTGAGAAGCACATTGATGCGATAAAACAAAGCCGGGAAAACCTTGCTGCTTATTTTTAGGGCGACTATCAGCCCTTATAATGTAGGTGAACTTACAATTTAGGTGTTATGACAATTGATCTGACTACAATATTAATATTGGTTGTTTTAGCTCTTGTGGGCTGGAATGTTTATCTTTCTACTAGAGGAAAAGAAGAAAACGAAGATGAATCCAGACTGAACGAGATAAAAACTTCGCTATCTTCACAGACGTCATCACTTGAAGGGTTGATTAGAGATGTAGCATCTTTTCAAGACCCTTTAAGCAAGTTAAACAGATATTTATCGGGAGGTACTTTGGCAGGAAGTTTCGGCGAATGGTCTCTGGAGGCTATTATCACTGATATTTTTCCTCCGGATAAATTCGAAACCAATTGCGAGGTTATTTCAGGATCGGGTCAGAGGGTTGAATTTGCGATCAAATTACCGGAAGGGTTATTGCCTATTGACGCTAAATTTCCTTCTGCCTTATATGACAATTATATGGATGCCTCAAATCGAGGAGATAAAGATTCTGTCAATACGGCTTTAAACGCAATAAAACGCCACGTCATAAATGACGCCAAAGACATCAAAGAGAAATACACGCAAACAGGAATCACTATAGATTTAGGAGTTATGTTTATTCCGAGTGAGAGCTTGATGCAATTGATAGACTCAATAGAAGATCTTCGACAATCCGTTTTTCGAGACAGTCGGGTTTTGGTAATGGGACCAAACTCGCTAGCTGCTTATCTAATCAGTATTCATATGGGTTTTAGAAATTTAGCTTTAAATGAGAGAGCAGAAGAGATTTTAGTGGAGTTTGGAAATCTAAAGAAAGAATTTGAAAATTTTGAAAGCTCAACAGAAGATTTATCTAAAAAAGCAGAAGCCATGTTAAAAGCAGTTGATAAACATGAAACCCGTGAGAGACAAATGAATAGAGCATTAAAAAGGATGGAAGAAATTGGCGAAGACAATAAAGACAATGAATAATCACTTGAAGGCCTCAAATTACGATAGACCAAAATTGGAGACCCCAAACGGTGAATCCAGCTTGTTGTTGCATAGCTGTTGTGCGCCTTGCGCGGGAGAGGTCATGGAAGCAGTTGCAGCTTCGGACATTGATACCACTGTCTATTTCTATAACCCCAATATCCACCCTATAGAAGAATACGAACTCAGAAAGAAAGAGAACAAAAGGTATTGTGAAGTATTAAACTTCAAGTTTATTGATGCTGATTACGACAAAGATAATTGGTTTGATCGTATCAAAGGGCTTGAGGATGAACCTGAGAGGGGGCAAAGGTGTACCAAGTGCTTTGATATGAGATTTGAAAGATCTGCTCTATTTGCTCACGAAAACAACTTTTCTTTATTTGCCACTACTCTAGGAATTTCTAGATGGAAAGATTTAGATCAGGTAAACAATTCAGGATTAAGGGCAGCCAATAGATATGACCACTTAGCTTTCTGGGATTTTAATTGGAGAAAACAAGGCGGTTCTTCGAGGATGATAGAAATTTCAAAAAGAGAAGAGTTTTACCAACAAGAATACTGTGGTTGTGTGTACAGCCTACGTGACACCAATAAATGGAGAAAAGAGAATAATCGACCTCGAATAAAAAGGGGAGAGAAGTTCTACAGTTAATTTCTGTAATCTAAAGGAGGGTCTCTATCTCCGAGTAAAGGAAAGTAATCAAAGTCTTTTCCAACTCTCCTTGAGAGTTCTTTTTCAGCTTCTTCGACAATGCTTGGATCCAAATAAATTTCTATGGCCGTATCTGAGAGGACTTGTGCAGCAAGTTTTTCTCCTTTCAATCCGATAGTGGTACCCCCAGAAGCCACTGCTTGCCAAGAGTGACCAGGAGTTCCAGGTACCCATGAAGCAATTCTTGCTCCTGCCGTTGGCACCAACCAACTAACATCGCCGACATCAGTCGAACCGTAACCATGAAAAGCCTGATACGGTAAAATCTTTTCTTGATCTCCTATACTGCCAGAAGGGTTAAGTAGGGTTTTATATATCTCTTCAGCAAATTCTTTTTCTTCTTTGTCGTAAACTATTCCACCCCGTTTAATGAGCTGCTTATACATAAGAGTTTGAAGAGTGTCATTCGGCATAAGGGAATAATTACCGTGTATAACTTCGTAACTTAAAGTAGTTTCAGTTCCTTCAGCAGCACCTTTAGCCGCCTTGACTGTTCTTTGGAATAATTCCTCAACTACTTTTTCTTTAGGGTGTCTCACGTAGTACCAGACTTCCGCTTCGTCTGGGATGACATTGGGAGCTAAGCCGCCTTTGGTAATCACGTAATGGATTCTTGATTCCTGTGGAATATGCTCTCTCATCATATTGACCATGAAATTCATGGACTCTACCCCGTCTAATGCTGACCTCCCTCTATGCGGAGCACTAGCGGCATGGGCGGAAAGTCCCTTAAAAGTAAATTTTGCAGATTTATTGGCATTGGAAGTTCTGGGACTTGTGTGATTTACACTTCCAGGATGCCAGTGCAGAACAACGTCAACATCATCAAAAAGTCCTTCTCTAACCATGTAAACTTTACCGGACCCGCCTTCTTCAGCGGGTGTCCCATAAAATCTTATAGTCCCTTTTTTATTATTTTTTGATAGCCATTCTTTTACTGTAACGGCAGACCAAGCAGATCCAGCCCCAAACAAATGATGACCGCAAGCATGACCGGCTGCATTATTTTTATATTTTTCTTTAAAAGGAGAAGAACTCTGTGAAACGCCTGGAAGGGCATCAAATTCTCCTAAAATGGCGATCACTGGACTTCCTTCTCCGTACTCTGCAATAAAGCCGGTTGGCATGTAAGGTAGTGTTTCTACCTTAAACCCTTTACTACTTAGGCTTTCTTGAAGTAGAGCAGAACTTTTATGTTCTTGATAACCAACCTCAGCTAACTCCCAAATTTTTAAAGCCAGTTGTTGATATTCCTCTTGATGGGAGTTAATAAACTTATCAATAGACTCAGTGCCGAAAGAAAGTTGAGAACAAACTGTTACTAGAGATAACAGTATCCATTTAAGTTTTAATTTCATTGTTTCTATTTTTTTCCTTTAATCTACTTCGATTATACTTAGTTAAAAAATATGACAAAACAAATCATTGCCATTGGAGGAGGGGGGTTCGGAAGGGATCCTGGAAAAGGCATTATCGAAGACTATATTTTAAAGCAATCCAAAAAAAAGAAGCCGAATATTTGTTTTATCCCGACAGCGACTGGTGACAACGAAGAATATAAAGAAAACTTCTATTCAACTTTCTCAAAACTTAATTGCAAGGCCACTCATTTAGATTTTTTTAAAAGAACACCAGATTTAGAAAACCTTATTCAAGATCAGGATGTCATTTTTGCTGGAGGAGGTAATACCAAGAGTATGTTGGCAGTTTGGAAGGATTGGGGCCTGGATACTCTTTTAAAGTCAGCATACGAAAGAGGTGTTGTAATGAGTGGAGTGAGTGCCGGAGCCATCTGTTGGTTTGAACAAGGCATCACCGACTCCTGGGCAGATGATCTTCAGTTAATGGAATGTTTAGGGTTTATTGATGGGACTTGTTGCCCTCATTACGACGAGGAGATTGACAGAAGACCTTCCGTGGCTAAATTTCTATCCGAACAACTCATAAGTTCTTGTATTGCCATTGAGGGTGAATGCGCATTGCATGTAAGAGATGGAAAGGTATTTTCTTCAATTGCCTTTGGGAAAGGAAAAAAATCTTACTCAATTAATCTAAAAAATAAGAAAGTTATTGAAACTCAGTTTGATTCTAAAGATATAAGCATAAAATAATTCTTTTTTAAGAAACTACAGTTTGTTTGTAAACTGCTGTTAGAATGCGCTCTTTGGACCGGTAGTTCAGCATGGTTAGAACGCCTGCCTGTCACGCAGGAGGTCGCGAGTTCAAATCTCGTCCGGTCCGCCATTTTTGACGCAATACACTGAAGTAACTAAACTAAAAAGCGATATGGATATAAATTGGTACTACACAGAAGGTGAATTAACCTTGAAGGTCAATGGAGACGAACATAGGTTTACATTAGAAGATCTTATTGCTGGCTCTTCAGTCTTCAAAGAAAGGAGAAAAAAAGTTCAAACCGTTTTTCTTTTTAGTTTGCTGTTAATAGGCTCAATGCAATTTTTTGGGGGTGGCATGCCATCTGGGCAAAGTGCATATTTCTATATCGGTTACTTTGCTACCCCTTTAATGTTTGCTGGAATGCTTGCATTCCTTTCTTACCTTTACTTAAGGTACTCAAAGAAAAAAATTACCAAATTAGAATCTATAGTTAAAGACTATTTGGGCTCTTAGTTATAGGTTCTAGCGGAACCGCCATCAACTTGAATCGCAAGACCCGTCATATAGGAAGCTCTTTCAGAAGCTAGAAAAGCAACTAGAGCTGCAAGCTCATGAGGTTCTCCTATTCTTTTCATAGGAATATTTTGTGCTGAGAGCTCTTCAACTTCTTCAAGAGATTGGCCTGTTTGCTTGACCAGTTCTGAATAAATACTGGTTATTCGATTGGTGCGAGTGCTTCCAGGGCAAACGGAATTAACGGTAATACCATCTTTACCGACTTCATCAGATAAAGCTTTAGCCCAACCCAAAACACCTAATCTTATGCTATTGCTAAGGAACAAGTTATTTACAGGTGTTTTAACTGATACCGAAGATATATTGATGATTCGTCCCCATTTTTTTTCTTTCATACTTGGTAAAACAGCCTGAGACATCCTTAAAGCAGACATCAAGGTTAAATTAATGGCCTTTTGCCAGTCTTCATCTGAATGGGATTCAAACGTTCCGGGAGGCGGACCGCCTGTGTTATTGACCAATATTTCAATTTCACCTAATTTATTTTTAACATCTTGCTGTAATTTTTTGATTTGTTCATGAATTGTTAAGTCAGCTTCAAAGACTTCAATCTCTACACCTGTCTCCTTTAAAATTTCTTCTTGAGCAGCGGTTAACTTTTCTTTACTTCTTGAACAGATAGCTACCCTAGAACCTTCTCTAGCTAATTCAAGTGCAGAGGCTTTACCTAAGCCTTCACTGGCAGCACAAACCAATGAAACCTTATTTTTGAGCTGTAAATCCATATTTTCCTTTTTTATTTCTAAGAGGTTATTATGTCGAAAATAAAAGGAGTTAGGGGTAAATATGTTCAAAAATAATCTATTCACAATTTTTCATTTGCTTGTTCTTTTATTTTCCCTAAATCTATCTGCCTCTTACGAAGCTAAACAAGCAGGAATGTCTCAAGAAAGGTTGGATAAAATTGCTCCCACACTATCAAAATATATTGCACAAAAAGAAATTCCTGGCCTTATTACTGCGGTTTTAAGAAAAGGAAGAATCGTTCATTTTGAGACTCAAGGGTACGCTGATGTGGAGAATAAAATTCCTCTTCAGGAGGATTCTCTATTTCGTATTTACTCCATGACTAAACCAGTCACAGGTGTAGCGCTCATGATTCTTTTAGAGGAAGGCAAAATACGCCTAGACGATCCGGTACAAAAATTTATTCCAGAATTTAAAAAGACTAAGGTTTTTAAAGGTATGGATGATAGTGGGATGGTTACCGAGTCATTGGCAAGACCAATTACTATAAGAGATTTAGCAACTCATACTTCAGGACTTAGTTACGCTATAAACAGACCTAATCCAGTAAGCAATCTCTATAGAGAAAAAAGAATCTTCCCTTATTATTATCCTTCTCAAGAAGGAGATTTAGAAGGAGCCAAGTCTTATCAAGACATCTGTAGTTTTGCAGAGTCAGTAGCTTCTTTACCATTAAGACACCAGCCTGGGCTTCAATGGACCTACAGTATAGGGATGGATATATTAGGGTGTGTAATAGAGAGAGCTTCTGGTAAGACATTTGATGTTTTTCTAAAAGAAAGATTATTTGAACCTTTAAAAATGAAAGACACTGCTTTTTACATTCCAGAAGATAAGAAAAGCCGACACACAAATTTATATATAAATGCTCCTTTAGTGAAGATGATGGTTCCTGAGATGGCCAGTATGATAAAAGGTGATCAATTAATGGCATTATTAGTTGATAGAAGGGTGTGCCCCTACCTTAAGAAACCAACTGTTTTCGATGGCGGTTCTGGTTTGATTTCTTCAACCGCAGATTATTTAAAATTTGCACAAATGCTATTAAATAATGGCAAGGTGGGACAAGTTAGAATTTTGAGCCGAAAGAGTGTTGAATTGCTTTCCTCTGATCTTCTTAGCCAAGATACCAAAAACTCGAGTGGCTCAGGTAGATGGAAAGGAAGAGGATTTGGAATAACTGTAGGGGTTACCAACGATCCTGGGTTATCAGGGGAATATGGGTCTTCAGGAAAGTATTACTGGGGAGGGGCAGCAGCAACCGTTTTTTGGATAGATCCCAAAGAAGAATTAGCAGCTGTTGCGATGACTCAGTTGTTAGGGAGTCGTTTACCTTTAAGAGAAGACTTTGAAGCATTAGTGTATGCAGCTATAGATGATTAAAAAAATTCCCATTTACTTTCTTACCTTATTTTTTTCTATTTACATAGAAAGCAGCAATAACCTTCCCATAATTGATTATGGTTCTATATCGCATCCTGAAATTGGGACAGGGGGCATGGTGGTTAGTCAAAGAAAAATAGCGAGCGAAGTCGGAGCTGAGATTCTTAGACAAGGAGGCAATGCTGTTGACGCTGCGGTTGCAACCGCGCTAGCTTTGGCTGTAGTTCTACCCAGAGCAGGAAATCTAGGTGGCGGTGGTTTTATGCTTGTTTATTCTGAAGAACTTAAGAAAACCATAGCCATTGATTACAGAGAGATGGCGCCTCTTCAGGCTTCAAGAGACATGTTTCTCGATAAAAATGGAAATTACGACAGAAGAAAAGCTCAATTTTCTTTGCTGTCTGCGGGAGTGCCAGGAACCGTGGCAGGCTTGTATTACGCCCTCAACAAATACGGGACTTTGTCTTGGGGTGAGGTACTGGATCCAGCTATTAAATTGGCAGAAGATGGATTTGTGGTTCCTCATGATTTATCTTCCGTACTCAGTAATTATAAAAAACGTCTAACTGCAAATGAAGCAACTGCTAAAGCTTATTACAAAGCAAATAAAGAAACTTACAGTGCCGGAGAGGTAATAAAACTACCTGATCTGGCATGGAGCTTAAAAGAGCTTAAGAAAGTTGGACCGGATGCTTTCTACAAAGGAAAAATTGCAGAAAAGATAGTCGCTGAAATGGAACTTAATGGTGGTTTAATCACAGCTAAAGACTTAGCAAATTATAGGGTTAAGGAAAGACTGCCACTGCAAGGAACTTTTAAAGGGTACGAGATTGTATCCTATTTAGGAGACACGGACTTTGTAACTGTACCTTTAAAAGGACTAACCAATAAAGAGTATGCAAAAGCTCTACTTAAAGAGATTTCTTTAAAAAAAGTGACTCCATTTAAAAGTATTTCTAATGGCAATCCATTGCCTTACGAGAGCCCAGATACCACTCATTTCTCTGTAATGGATAGTGAGGGCAATGTGGTTTCTAATACTTATACTCTTAATTTTTCTTACGGTTCAGGAATAGTTATTCCAGGTACTGGTATTCTCATGAACAACGAAATGGATGATTTTTCATCCAAAAAAGGGGTACCGAATGCTTATGGCTTAGTGGGGTATGAAGCCAATGAAATTGAGGGTAAAAAAAGGCCTTTGAGTTCGATGACACCCACTATTGTATTTAAGAGCAAAAAACCTTATCTCGTTTTAGGAAGTCCTGGAGGAAGTAGAATAATTACTACGGTGTTGCAAGTGGCACTAAATGTTTTGGAACATGATATGAGTGTAAAACAAGCAGTGGTTAGCCCTCGTATTCACCACCAATGGCTACCTGATGTGCTTCTTATGGAAGAAGGGTTTAGCCCAGATACCGTAACCCTACTTGAAGAAATGGGTCATACCATTAGGTCATCAAGAACCATGGGAAGTGTTCAAGCTATCATTTACAAAGATAAATACTTTTATGGAGCTGCTGACCCACGAAGACCGTCTTCTGGTGCTGTGGCTGTGAACCCTTAATTTATGAAAAGAAATGCAATTTTAACTGTATGGGTATTTGTTACCTTTCTTTATTTTAATGTTTTAGTTGCGGCACCTGATTCCATTTTTCGCTATTCTGATAGGGTTCATCCTGATATAGCTGATTCTAATATGGTGGTAAGCCAGAACCAGATTGCCACTGAAGTTGGTTATCAAATACTCGAGCAAGGTGGGAATGCGGTCGATGCGGCCACGGCAATTGGATTTGCTCTTGCGGTAACTTTACCAAGAGCAGGAAATCTTGGCGGTGGCGGTTTTATGCTCATATACGATTCTTCCACTAAGAAGATATCAACCATAGATTATCGTTCTGCAGCGCCCAAAAAAGCCAAGAGCGAAATGTTTTTGAACAAGAATGGAGGAGTTATTAGATACGGTTATATAGTTACTGCCGTTCCAGGAACTGTAGCGGGGTTAATTAAAGCTCATGAAGAACACGGAAATTTATCTCTGCAAGAAGTTATTGAACCTTCAATAGATTTAGCCTCAAAAGGTTTCAGGGTGACCTATGATCTTTTCCAAGCTCTTAACTTTGGAAAAGTTTCTCTTTTAGAAGACACAACCAGTAAGATTAAATTTTATGATTCGGGCCAAAACACTCTTCCAACTGATTCATTATTTATTCAACCTGATCTAGCTAAAACATTAAGGCGGATTAGTACAAAAGGAAAAGATGGTTTCTACAAAGGGAAAACAGCTGAATTAATTTCGCAGGCTTCGAAAAATAAAGGCGGTTTAATTACCCGAAAAGACCTAGCGTCTTATGAAGCGAAAGAAAGAACCGCCATCAGTACGAGTTATCGGGGTTATCAAGTGGTAACCATGCCTCCCACAGCAAGTGGAGGGTTGGTGTTATTGCAAACCCTAAATATTCTTGAGAACTTTGATTTGAGAGAACAAGGGCACAATTCGGCGAATGCAATTCATCTTTTGTCTGAGAGTATGAAGAGGGGATATGCTGATAGAACTCGCTATCATGGGGACCCTGATTATTTCCCAGTACCAATTGATCAACTGATTAATAAAGATTATTCAAAGGAAAGGGCCCTTTCTATAGATTTAAACAGTGTTACGCCTTCAAGTGAAATATTTCCAGGAAAAATTATTGTTGTAGATGAAAGTCCTGATACCACTCACTTTTCTGTAATTGATTCTGAAGGAAATGCCGTGTCCAATACATATACTTTGGGATCATCATTCGGGTCAGGAGTCACCGTGCCCGGTGGCGGTTTTTTACTGAATAACCAGATGAGAAATTTCTCTCATTCATATGGCAAGTCTGAACGAATAAGCTTATCAACCAGTCCAGCAAATAGATTACAACCTGGGAAAAGGATGATTAGTACACAGACCCCAACCATGGTTTTTGGCCCACAAGGAAATTTATTTATGATTCTCGGCTCTCCTGGTGGAGGAAGAATACCTAATATAGTCGCTCAAGTTATTTCAAACGTTATAGATCATGATATGGGTTATGCCGAAGCAGTTATGGCTCCTAGAATTAACCAAAGACTAGGAGGTAAGTTAGAGTTGGAGACAGGATTTAGTAAAGATACTATTCAATTATTGACTTTAAAAGGTCATAAGCCGACATCAGCACCTTCTATGGGAAGTGTCCAAGCTATATTTATTGATAAACCTTTCATTTATGGTGTGGCTGATACAAGGAGACCCGGTGCAGCTGCAAAGGGAAAAACTAATCTAAAGTAAAAAAGCCGGAACTAAAAAGACTGCTACGATAGAAACCAAAACTATTCCAATTACGTTTAAAAGAAAACCTGCCCTAGCCATTTGCGGAACCTTTATTAACCCAGAACCAAAAACTATTGCATTTGGTGGCGTTGCTACTGGCAACATAAAGGCACAACTTGCTGCTATCGCAACGGCAGCCGTCACTAACAGAGGGTCAAAATTAGATTGAATTGCAATAGCAGCAACGACTGGTAAGAAGGTAGCAGTTGTAGCCATATTTGAAGTTAACTCGGTTAAGAAAATTATCATTGTAACAATTAAGATTACAATGATAACGACGCTAACACCCCCTGGAATTAAATTACCTAACCAGATGGCTAGACCGGTGCTTTGAACGGCATTAGCTAAACTTAATCCCCCTCCAAATAAAACCAAAAGACCCCATGGGACGTTTTCTTGTGCGTCCTTCCAATCCAGGAGAGGGCCTTTTTTTTCAGAGTTACCACTGGGCAATAAAAACAAAATTAAAGCAGCAATCATAGCTATCCCGGCATCAGACAGATAGGTTAAGCCTGGAAGATTATCTAAAGCACTTCTCGATAGCCAAGCCAAGGCAGTAAGCACAAACACAATAAATACTCTGACTTCTGCTCCTCTGAATTTCCCTAACTCAGTTTTAAGCTCAGTTAAAAGAGATCTTGTTTCTGGAGAGGTTTCAAAGTTAACAGGATAGATAACTTTGGTAAGGATCAACCAGCATATGGGTAGCATGGTTGCACTTAGAGGAACTCCTACTTTCATCCAATCTGTGAAACTTATGTCTAGGTTGTAGTTATCTAGCATAAACCCGGCCAACATGCCGTTGGGTCCAGTTCCTATCAAAGTTGACATGCCTCCAATGGTAGCTCCATACGCTATGCCTAAAAGAAGGGCTAATTGAAAATTACTAGCCTGTTTTTCTGAAAGCTCTGTAACAGTGTCTTTCACTACAGTGATAACAGCCAATCCAATAGGGAGTAGCATTATCGTAGTAGAAGTGTTCATAACCCACATGCTTATTAAAGCAGCAGTTAGCATGAATCCACCTACGAGAGACGCCCCATTTGACCCTGCTGACTCAAGAACAATCAAAGCAATTCTTTTGTGAAGATTCCATTTTTGGATAGCTGTGGCTATTAAGAAACCACCAAAGAAAAGATAGATAATTTTGTTGGCATAAGGAGCAGCTGCTGATTGCACATCGGAAATCCCGAAAATCGGGAATAGAGCTAGAGGAATTAATGCTGTAACTGCTACAGGTACGGCTTCAGTAGCCCACCAAACACCCATTAACAGGAATAGGGCGGCCGTTCTATGACCTTCTATAGATAGTCCTTCTGGAGTTGGCATCAGTAGGACTAAAGCTAATGTGCCCAGTCCTAAATAAAATCCTAAATTATCTAAAACTCTTTGCATGAAGAAACTTATACTATAAGAAAAAGGGAGCCTAAGCTCCCTTTTTAACTTTTAAGGTCCTTATCTAACTCTCATTTGGAAATCAACATAGTAGTTTCTTCCATAATCCTGATGAGCGTCAGCATAGTAACCATAGTATCTATCTGCTGTAGGAGCTCTTTCATCCTCAAGATTTTTTATAGCAAATCTAATTCTTGCGTCGTTACCTCGCAGACCAAAACTATAAGACATAGTTAAATCCAAAGTTGTCATACTAGGCACTAGGTAAGGTACGCCATTCTTTGTACCTAAAGAAGTTTGCACAAAAGAACCTTTTTTAAGTCCGGTTAAGCTAACTCTATAAGGACCTTTATCATAAGATAACCTTAAAGAGTGCTTGTTGTCATAGACTCCATCTTTCTCAAGTAGATCACCAAAACCTTTTATAGGTATTGATTCTGGAATCACACCACTGTCTTTTGCGGCTTGAAGGGCAGCAAATTCTCCACTTGCTTCTTGCTCAAATTTGTCTAGAAAAGTTCCATTGTATCGAAGATCAAAATCTCCAACATCGCTTTCAATTCCGTATGAAACTAGAACATCAGTACCTTCAACAGTCCTTAAAGCCATATTGGTGTAATCATTTCGAACATATTTGATTTCACCGAAAGGACATACTCCAGCTGCGGCAAAACCTGCAGCATCACCATCGTCAGGGGCTTCTCTAACAACTAAAGGGTCTCCTGCAAAAGTGTCACAATTGTTGGTGCCATTCGCAAATCTTAAGAGCATGTCATTGACTGTTTGGTTTTCACGACCAAACAAACCAATGGTTTTATCTTTTTCTAAAGTCCAAGCATCAACAGTAATGACTAAATTATCTGCCGGAGTCAGTACAAGTCCGATAGAAGTGTTATCTGATTCTTCAGCATCAAGACCAGATGCACCAGTTGCCATTCTTTGAATGGTGTATCGAGAATCGGAATCAATCACATTCTCAACACTTTGCACGGCATTAACTTGAAATGCTGCTCTGTCATACCTTGTGCCAGATCTTACAACAGTTGTTTCATTCACTTGGATAATGTTTGGTGCCCTAAAAGAAGTTGACATTGAAGCCCTAAGAAATGCCCATGGAGCTATATCCCAGCCTAAGGCAATTTTTCCAACAGTGGCATTGCCAGAATCAGAATAATCCTCATTTCTAAGTGCTATTTGCATATTAGCTGATTCGGCTAAAGGAATTTGTAATTCAGTAAAGATAGAAGTTACATGTCTTCCGCCTGAAACATCACCTGTTGGCGATGAATTCAAAACATCTGCAACTAACGGATAGGTATCTCCTTCGTAGTCAGTATAGGTAATCGTTCCGTCTAACCTTGGATCCCTATCATCACTCATTTCTTCATCACGATACTCAAAACCTAACAAGACACCCACATCTCCTCCACCAGGAAGCGACCAGAAATCATTGCTAGACATTTTAAAATCAAACATTGTGAGTTTGCTTTTACCTTTTCTGTAGACATCAATAAGAGTTCGCTCTATGTTGGTAGCGTAATTGTTAGCACTAAATGGGTTGTAAGCTGCTTTAGTGTTGTCCCACAAAGCTGCTTTTAGAAGGTTATTAGACATTCTATTAGCCGTTACATCATCGGATTTAGCCTCAGAAGTGACAAAAGCTGTTTCCCAGTCCCAAGTACCTGTTGAACCCCTGAGACCTTGAAGGAATCTGTAAGTTTCTTTTTTTACACTTACTTTTCTGTTCCTTTCTTCATAACGATAGTTGTCAATATACAATTCATATCCAGCAAAAAGTGCAGTGCCATCATCAAGACGCATATTATTCAAATAATAATTATCTGGACCCACTCTGTGTTTTGAAGAAGAAAATGCATACGAAGGATGCGCAGTTCTGTAACTGTCTGACTTGTAAAAACCAAATTCGGTAAATGACTCTGTGCCATTACCCATGTCATGATTCATAAAAACTACAGTATTTGCTCTTTCTAGTTCAGATCTAACATCAGTTAAACCCCAGAAATTACTCCTCACCGCACCATTTCCATCTTGCGCTATACAAGTTCCATAGCCTGTATCAAATATTTCTCCACCTTGGCTTGAACGATTGTTACAACGAGCATCGCCTAAAGGAAAGACTTCGAATTCACCATTTGAGTCAGTAAAAACATGATTGTATGGATTGCTGCTTCCATGCTCACTGCTTTTTACCATATCGAATTGGCCGTATAGTGAGTGAGCGCTTGTGTTTCTAAAGGAAGTACTTGTTTTCCAAGGAGAATCGTCGGCAACCCAAGGTCTGTGATCTCCTGCACCCCACCTTGGATCTTCTTGTGCATTTATGTTGTCACGATCATAGTAATCAACAAATAAGCTTATATTGGTAGCCCCATCGTTAAAGAATGAGCCCCATTTCAAAGTGACTTTCGAGTCTTTAGCACCAAAGTGGTCATATCCGGCAACTTTAGATCTAACTGTCAGGCCTTCAAAATCCGTTTGTAAAACATTGTTGATAACACCAGCCACAGCGTCAGCACCATAAATAGCAGAAGCACCATCGCGTAATATTTCTATTCTATCTATTCCAGTTACCGGAATTAAGTTGGAATTTACGCTGGTAGTTGGGACATAATCGCCACCTATTAGCTCAGTCTGATAACCAGGTGAACTTACTAGTCGCCTTCCATTAAGAAGGGTAAGAGTATTACCAACACCTAGATTTCTTAAGTTGTAGGCCCCCATATCTCCACGAGATGCATTTACACCCCCTGAAGCATCTTCCGCTTCAGTGAAGTAGTTTTGACCCTGTTCAACTATGTTTTCAAGTAAATCATCACCAGAATCAACTCCAATTGCTTCGATGTCTGCACTTGAAATTATTGATACAGGTAATGCACCAGTTATTTTAGCCCCTTTAATTTGACTACCCGTAACAACAACTTCTTCTACCTCATCCTCTGCAAAAACAGAAAAAGGCGTTAACAAAAAAGCAAAAACAACGATTTTAAATAATTTATCCATAGCTCTCCCCAAATTTGTAAATAAACTAGCAATATTCTAACCGAATCCAATAAACTAAAGCTATTTATTTTATGAATACCAAATATGGCTAATAAATATTTACTTTCTTTGGATGGCGGTGGAGTCAGGGAATTAGCTACTGTCACCTTTTTGGCTAACCTAGAAAAAGAACTAGGTGAGCCACTCTATAAGAAATTTGACTTCTTCATTGGAACCTCTGCTGGTGCTATAACAGCCATGGCCTTGTCCATAGCTAAAATGAGTGGAGATAATCTGTTGGATCTGTGGTCAGAGGAAACTTTTGAAAGAATCCTGGATTCTTCTTTATGGGATTCAAAATTAGGTCTCATGCAAATCAACCCCAAGTATGACGGAAAAGGAAAGGAGCAAGTATTAACTGAATATTTCGGTAATTTGAAATTGGGTGATGCAAGCGGTGATTTAGCTATTGTTAGCTACGACATTGAAGAGAGGAAGCCGCTCTTATTAACCTCTTATGGGAATGGTAATATTTCAGCTATAGATGCTGGTCATGCTTCTAGTGCAGCTCCAATTTATTACCCAACAGCCAGAGTAGGAAATCGATATCTTATTGATGGAGGAATAGTGGCAAACAACCCTGTTCTTCATGGATACGCTGAAGTAAAAAAACTTTACCCAAATAGTCATGTGAAAATTCTGAGTGTTGGCACCGGATTGAATAAAAGACCTTTGAAAGGCAAGGCTTCGCAAAAATGGGGTTTAATTGGATGGTTAATGCACGATCTTTTTGGTCTTATGTTGGAAAGTAGTTTAGATCATGAAATAGCAACCGAAATAATCGGTAAGGACTATATTAGAGTTAATTCCCCTTTAGGAAAGGTCAATCGGAGATTGGACGACAATAATAAAAGGAATCTAAATAATATAAGGAAGATGGGAGAGGCTTGGTGGCAAGAATTTGGAGACTCGGCCCTTGATCTTTTAAATTAAACAGATGCAATATCTAAGACTATTAATTAGCTTTTCGTTACTCAGTTTTGTTATTTCTTGTTCGGTTAACCCAGTAACCGGTGAAAGAGATTTTGTTCTGATGTCAGAGGACGCGGAACTGGAAATGGGAAGGAATTACAATTCACAAATTCTACAATCTCAATCAGTTTACGACGATACTAAAATTCAAAATTATGTTCAGTCGATAGGTGAGTCTCTTGCTAAAACAAGTCACAGATCAAATCTGATTTACAGATTCACAGTTTTAGATAGTCCCGAAGTTAATGCGTTTGCTCTCCCCGGAGGCTACATATTCATCAATAGAGGTTTGATGGCCTATCTGTCGACAGAAGAAGAGCTTGCAGCAGTGTTAGGACATGAGATAGGTCATGTAACTGCTAGGCACAGTGTCAGGCAAATCTCCCAAGCTCAGTTACTTAACATAGTTTCATATGCTGTCGCTAGTAAGGCAGGATCAGCTGCCGGAGACCTTACTAACATAGCTAGCGGAGCCTTGATAGCGGGATATGGCAGAGACATGGAACTTCAAGCTGATTCTTTGGGTGCCGAATACATGGTTAAACAAGGTTATTCGGCCTCTGGCATGATAAATACCATAGCTGCTTTGAAAGAACATGAAATGTATTCAAAAGAAGTGTCTAAAAGAAGAGGGATTGTCCAACAAACGTACCATGGTATTTTTGCTTCCCACCCATCTAATGACAATCGCTTAAAAGAAATTATTAAAGACGCAGATAATTTAAAACAAAATACTAATAGCTTTAATTCCCAAGACTACTTGGAAATATTAGAAGGGATGACCTACGGTGACAGTGAGGTTGCTGGAGTAAGGAGAAAAGATGGTTTTTATCATAAAGATTTAGACATCAGGTTAATCTCACCTAAAAATTGGGAGATTATTAACACACCAAGTTCTCTATTTTTTATTGCCAAGGATGGGGAGGCTTCTTTACAAGTTAGTGTGTCTGATCAGGTAAGGAGAGAGACTCCTAAAGAGTACTTGGAAAGATTAGTATCAGGAGAGTTGTATCAATCCAAAACTCTATTATTAGGAGGCCACCAGGCCTTTTCAGCACTTTTAGAAGAGAGCTCTGGAAGAGCACGAGTGGCAATTGTGTTTAAAGATAAAAGTATATTTACTTTCTATGGAACGACAGAACAGAATGGGCTTGATATAAACCGATTCGATAGTCAATTTTTAGCTATTATTGAAAGTTTCCGGGGGCTAAATTTCAGCGAATCTAAATTAGCCAAGCCTCTGAGACTTAAATCTTACAGAGTAAAGAAAGGAGACTCTTATAGGTTGTTAGCTGAAAAAAGTCCCATTCCATTTGATCCTGAACAAAGATTGAGACTACTTAATGGGGATTATCCTACTGGAAATCTCAAAGTAGGGGCTTTGATTAAAATAGTTGAATAATTGGATTAGAGAGGATTAATTACATGACCTCCGTCAACCGTAATTACTGATCCGGTCATAAAAGAAGACGCATCACTTGCTAACAATAATAGAGCACCATCAAGTTCGGACTCTAAGCCAAGTCGCTTCATAGGAATTTTGCTTATGTATCCCTGACCTTCTTCGGTATCAAAGAAGTCCTGATTAATTTCCGTAAGAATATAACCAGGAGCAAGTGCATTAACTCTGATATTAGATCTGGCAAGCTCAAGCGCCATACTCTTGGTTAATTGAACTAAAGCGGCCTTAGCTGAAGCATAGCTGGCAAGATTTAAACCAACTCTCTCTGCCAAAATGGAGGCTATATTAATTATGCTACCTCCATCTTTATTTTTTAACATGATATCAGTTGCCATTTTGGCTATTCTAAAAGCACCATTTAAGTTTGTTTCTAAAATGCTTAGCCAACTGTCTTCGCTAATATCTTTAAATCTGACAGGATCCGATATCCCTGCATTATTTATCACTATATCCAATTGACCTATAGTGTTTTCGATTTCCCCTTTAAGACTGTTAACACTTTCTTTTGAGGTCACATCTAAATTAACAATAAAAGAGTCATTCTTGAGTTCACTTTGTAATTTTTCCATCTTCTCAACTCTTCTTGCAGCCAGGATTGTTTTGGCACCATTAGAAGATAGAGTTTTAGCAAAATGTTTACCTAAACCGGAAGAAGCACCTGTGATGAGTGCTACCTTTCCAGACAGGTCGAAAGGATTTTCTTTTTCCATATTTAGATTATTTCAAAATACCTTTCTAATTCCCAGCTAGAGATTGTTTGTTCTTTTTCGAATAGTGGTTTGTTTTTTAAGAACTGTTCATGCTCCCAAAGTCGAGAAGCGGAAAAATGATCCACAAACTGATCTCCCCATATAGATCTTGCTGCTTCAGATTTTCTAAAGAGCTCAGCCGCCTGCAATAGTGTGCTAGGAACTCTATAGGTTTCTTCTGTTTTCATGGTGTAGGCTTCACCGGATATAGGTTCTGTGGGCTGTAGTTTTTCTCTAATTCCTAAATAGCCTGCAGCGAAAGTAGCAGCTAAAGCTAGATATGGATTCGCGTCAGCACCCGCCAGTCTATTTTCTATTCTTTGTGAGTCCGGTGATCCCTCAATCACTCTAAATCCTGTAGTTCTATTTTCTTTCCCCCAGGTCATGTTAATTGGTGCCCAAGCTCCCACACACAAGCGTTTATATGAATTTGTAGTTGGTGCAGTCATCGCCATAAACTCTCTACTGTATTTTTGTAGCCCACCAAGGAAATTAATCATTAACTCACTCATTCCAGCACTTTCTTCGTTCCAAAATACCGGTTTATTTTCTAGATCTACTAAAGAACAGTGTATGTGGCCTGATTGACCTGGGTATTTTTCAGACCATTTGGCCATAAAGGTAGCCATAAGGTTTTTTCTTTGCGCTAAAACTTTCATAAAAGTTTTGAATAAGACAGCTTTATCTGCTGAGTTTAGAGCTTCATCTACTCCGATAGCAGCCTCTAAAACACCCGGTCCTGTTTCTGTATGTAAGCCTTCAAGAGGAAAATCCATAACCGAGCTCATTTTTAATATTTCCTGATATAAATCTGAATGAACTGAGCTTCTTAACAAAGAATAACCAAACATCCCAGGTGTAAAATTAGACAGGTTTTTAAACCCTTTATCTCTAACAGAGACTGGAGATTCATTAAATAAAAAGAATTCATACTCCAGCGCTGATTTACCTTTAAGCCCAGATTCTCTTAAAAGACTCAGGACTTTTTTTAAAACACTTCTAGGGCAAACTTCTCCGTCTTTTAACTCAGAAAGGAAAAGAGGAGTATTTTTTTCGAACGGAACTGTTCTTTTAGATTCTAAAAGAATTTTGACAGTTTGATCAGGAAAACCTGTATGCCAACCTGTAAATAAATTCTGTTCATCAGAAACTTTAAACTCATAGAGGGCATCGGAGCTATCCCAACCAAAAATGACATCACAAAATCCATAACCAGACTCAATGGATTTAAGAAACTTATCAACATGCATGTATTTACCTCTAAGCACGCCATCAAGATCAGTAATTGCAACCTTTACATATTCAACACCTTTCTGTTGAAGGGCTAATTTTATTTCTTGGCTATCTACTTCCATGTCGCAATATTAACTCGGATTGATAATAATCATAAAGAGGCTGTTAAAATAGCCTCAAAGTTCAAGATCTTGTTTATTAAATTTAATTCATCATGAAAAGAGAGATAGCCGTCTTAGGAGGAGGAAGTTGGGGCACAGTCTTGGCAAATCTAGCTTCAATAAATGGAAATAAGGTGACCCTCTGGATGAGAGATGAATCGAATATTAGATCAATAAATGAAGCCAACTTAAATACAAGATACCTACCCGACTATTTGTTGGATGAAAATCTAACTGCAACTAGTAATATTGAAGATATTAGGTCTAGTCTATTTATTCTTTTTTGCATTCCAAGTAATTCATTCAAGGAAGTTTTAACCAAAGCTATTCAACATATTAATCCCGATGCTTTTTTGATAAGCGCAACCAAAGGTATTGAAGAAGAAGGATTCCTTCTGATGAGTCAAATCTTAGAGAATGAGACTAAGGGGCATGACATAGGGGTAATAAGCGGCCCTAATTTAGCTCAAGAAATTTCACTTAATCAGCTAACCGGTACTGTAATAGCCAGTAAAAGTAGGGTTCTACAAGATGAGTGCATAAAAATATTTTCTTCAGATTCATTCCGTTTGTATACCAACGATGATCCATATGGAGTTGAACTGGGCGGAGCTTTGAAGAATATTTATGCCATTGCCTGCGGGATTGCTGATGGCCTAGATTCTGGTGAAAATACGGTAGGTATGATTATGACCAGAGGTCTTGCTGAGATGAGCAGGTTTGCTGTAAATCAAGGGGCAGATCCTATGACTTTTTTGGGCCTTTCTGGAGTGGGAGATTTAATAACAACATGCGCATCTCCCTTAAGTAGAAACCATGCTTTGGGAAAGTTAATAGGCAAGGGGCTTACAATTGATGAAGCTCAAAAAGAGATAGGTCAGACAACTGAAGGCTTGAAGACCCTAAAGGTTGTTTGGGATAAGGCTAAAGAAGAAGGCATTGAAATGCCGATTGTAAATTCCTTATATAAAATCATTTATGGGAAAGAATCTCTAGAGGGATCCATTGAGAAAGTTTTAGGCACAGACCAACCTAAAGATGTAGAATTCTCTAGATAATTAAAAAGTTATATTTATGAGTAAAAAATTTGAAGAAGAAAAAATAGACGCAGAAGAGTTGAAAGAAAATGTCTTTAATCAGGGCAAGTGGTTAAGGCTTCTATGGATTGCCTTATTTCTATTTATCTATGCATGGGCCTCAATGGTTCTTTACATAATAGCCGTGTTGCAATTCTTATTTAACTTATTTACCGGCAGTCCTAATAAGAGCTTGAGTGAACTGGCCGCTTTATTTAGGGAATGGATGGTTCAAATTATAAATTTTGTAACCTACCAAGAAACGGATAAACCTTACCCTTTTAGTGAGTTTCCAAATAAAAAGGGTAAAAAATGATAGAGCTTTATACAGCTCCCACTCCTAATGGTCACAAAATCAGCATTGCTCTGGAAGAAATGGGTCTATCTTATGAAGTAAAGCTTGTAAATATTGGAGAAGGGGAGCAAAAAAAAGAAGAATTTTTAGCTATTTGTCCGAATGGTCGTATCCCTGCAATAGTAGATACCGATAACAATAATTTTGCTGTATTTGAATCTGGGGCAATTCTTTTGTACTTAGCTGAGATTTCTGGTGGAAAGTTCTTACCGCAGGACTCACTCAAGCGCTCTGAAGTTATTCAATGGTTAATGTTCCAAATGGCTGGAGTAGGTCCTATGCAAGGTCAAGCCAATGTATTTTTTAGATATTTTCCAGAAAAACTTCAATCGGCTATTGATAGATATCAGAATGAAACCAAACGGCTTTATACAGTACTGGATATTCAACTCAACGGTAGAGACTTTATTTGTGATGAGTTAACCATTGCAGATTTTGCTACTTTTCCCTGGGTTAATATTCACGAGTGGTCTGGTGTAGAAATCAATGACTTAAAAAATTTATCTGCTTGGGTCGAGAGATGTAGAGAAAGGCCTGGTTTTAAAGCAGGTCTAAATGTACCAAAAAGACCTGACAGAAAAGAGGTTGACCCTGAAGAGGTAAAAAAAGCAGCAGCTAAAATGTTACAAAAATAGTTTCTTCTTAATTTAAATATGGATAGTTTTGAAAATAAGATTGCCGTAGTTACCGGTGGCGGCGCAGGCATGGGAAGAGAGTTAGTCAGACAGTTAGCTAAAGAAGGTTGCGACATTGCTCTGTGCGATGTGATGGAAGAAAACATGCAAGAGACTGTTGATATAGTGGCTTCAGAATCTCCCGAAGTAAAGATTACTAGTTTCAAATGTGATGTCTCCTTGGAAGGAGATGTCCTTTCTTTCAAAGACAAGCTAATAGAAGAGCATAAAACTGATCACATCAATCTTCTTTTTAATAATGCAGGAATCGGAGGCGGAGGTAGTTTCTTGCAAGGCGATCAAGAAGAATGGGAAAGGACTTTTGCCATATGTTGGTACGGGGTTTACTACTGCTCAAGGGCTTTCATGCCTTATTTAGTAGCCAGCACAGAAGGACATATCATCAACACTAGTAGTGTTAATGGATTTTGGGCTTCTTTAGGCGGATTCCCTCACACCTCCTATTCTGCTGCAAAGTTTGCGGTCAAAGGTTTTACTGAAGCCTTAATCCAAGATTTAAGGCTTAATGCACCACATGTAAAGGCTTCTGTTGTTATGCCTGGTCATATAGGGACATCCATAGCCCTAAATTCTGGCAAGATTTTAGGACATGCAGACGCCGAAGAATTATCCGATGAGGAAATAGAAGAAATGAAAAAAGTATGGATCTCATTAGGTGCACCTGTACATAATTATTCTAACGATCAGATAAGACAGATGGTTAAGGAAAGAAGGGAGAGCTTTAAAACTAATGCACCCACCAGTGCTGCACAAGCTGCGGAAATTATATTGAATGGTGTGAAAGAGAAAAGATGGAGAATATTAGTGGGAGATGATGCCAAGAATCTAGACAAAAAGGTAAGAGAAAATCCTGAAAAGGCTTATGACCCTGACTTTGTATCTCCTTTCAGCATAGAATAATTCAGGAAAATAAAAATGAAAACTTTTAAAGATAAGGTAGCGGTAATTACAGGGGCTGGTTCAGGAATGGGTCGTTATTTGGCTGTTTTATTAGCTAAAGATGGAGCTGATATTGTGGCTTGTGATGTAAATAAAGAGACCCTAGATGAAACAGTAGAAATGTTACGCAAACATAACGTTTCAGTTTCTTCTCATCTTTTAGATGTAGCAGACAAAGAAGCTATCGAAGCTCTTCCTCAAAAAGTAATTGATCAGCATGGAAAGGTTGATCTAGTTTTTAATAATGCTGGGGTTACAACTGGAAAACATTTTAAGGATATGGAAGAAGAAAACTGGGATTGGGTTATGGATATAAACCTTCATGGTGTAATTAACAGCACTAGGGCTTTCATTCCACATTTGATAGATAGACCTGAAGCTGCCATCGTTAACACCTCTTCAATTTTTGGTATGGTAGCTGTTCCAGGCCAAACGGTTTATCACGCTACTAAGTTTGCAGTTAGGGGTTTTACTGAGAGCCTTGCCTTAGAAATGGCTCAATCAAATGAAAATCTGCAGATTCATTGTGTCCATCCAGGACATGTAGGAACAAACATCGTATCCAATTCACGATTAGATGATGAAGGGCTGCAAAACGAAGAAGAAAGAAGGTCAAGTATTTTTACCAGGGAACAACCTGACACAGTAGAAGCAATGGCAGAACAATTTAAGGAAGGAGGAATGCATCCAAGTAAAGCTGCTCAAATAATTCTCAACGGTGTTAAGAAGAATAAAAGAAGAATATTTATAGGTTTAGACTCAAAGCTTCTTGAACTATCTCAAAGAATTTTTCCCAATAAGTATCATAGGGTTTGGCCCTTTTTCATGATTCCCCTGATGATATTCAGGGACAAGAAACCACTTAAATCACTCGATTAACTTCTTGTAAGTTGAATATTTAGGATTATCGACAGAGATTTTCTTCTTAGTGATTTCAATTAAAACTTCTTGAAGTTCTTTGTCATCAAGTTTTAACTCTCCCATTTCTATTTGTTTAGCTAATTCTCTAATATTAGCCTTGTTGGGGTCTTTGAATAAATTTAAAAGAATTTCTTTGGATTCTTTTGAGAGGATTTCTTCATTTTGTTGTTCTCTTTTAACAATATTTAGAACATTAATCGCTATTTGAGTCTTAAATGCTAGATGGTCAGGCAAGTTAATTTTTATTTCCTTCTCTAAAAACTCTGAAACCACTTCTACTAGCTCGGCGTTGGTTGGCCTGTCAAAAATCATCATTTTCCTCCAAGAAATAATAAATCGACTAAATCAATTTCAGTTTCAGATACTCTTCTGCCTATTGCAGCCTTTTCGAGTGAATTAATATCTCCATTTAAATGAGCATAGACTTGAATGAGGCAGATCACTCCCCATCTAAGTGTTCCCAGTACCTGCCATATTTTAACTTCTTCGTGATTAATTTCTTCATTACTTATAGAGTTATATCCTTCAAGAAACTCTTCCAAATCACCAAAGCCACCAACTACTTTTTCTGATTGACCAAATCTCCACGAGTTAATGCACATCCAGCCGATATCCAACATCGGGTTTCCTATGCTAACCATTTCCCAGTCGATTACAGCAGCTAGACCAGACTCATCAATCATTAAATTTCCTAATCTAAAGTCGCCGTGCACTAGAGTATCTTTTCTTGTTGTAAAGTCTTGTTGATTCAACCATTTAAAAGCGTATTCAAAAACAGGTAAAGGTTGATTAAAAGATTTATAAGTTAAGTTCAGTCTTTCCAGCTCCTTTCTAATAGGTTTTTTTGGTACTTGACTAAAGTCGTTTGTATCAACTGAGTGTATCTTTGCTAAGGCTTCGCCACATTGAAAAGCTAATTTTTTCCTAGCTTCACTGAATTTTTTATCTCTCAGGATCTTTCTAGCTATAGATTCTCCAGGTATGAGATTCATAAGATAAGCATCCCCTAAGTCTTTATCATCAGATGAAATAGCCACTATCTCAGGAACAGGAGCGCCCGAAGATCTTACTTTTTGCTGTATTTCTGCCTCCTCTGATTTAAGAACGGCTAAAGGTGATTTTTTCCCTGAACCTTTCCTTAGAATAAGCTGTTCGCTGTTTTTATTATCTGAAAAAGTGAACTTCCATGTTTCGGCTGAAGCGCCTCCAGTTAGAGGAATTAGTTCAGAAACCTTTCCTTCTTTGCCACTTTTAAGTAGAAATTCTTCTATCTTTAATTGAAGGTCGTTAGACATAGCGTTTAGGATTCAAGATCAATCTCTTTTTTATAGCCTTTTAATTTAATTTTTTCTTGAGTAATTTCTAGATCATCTATTCCTTCCAAAACTTCATGATTAAATTTGTATATAGTTTTGTAGTTTCCTTTAGAAGCATTTTCGTTATAAGCTTTTATTGATTTCCTAGTTTTTTCTAATTTTTTTTCATAATCCTTGAAAGCTTTATTGGTAAGACGTTTTTTTATTTGAGATAAAGTAATATCTGGTCCCAAAATTAAAGCGGAAGCATTATTCCCTCCTAATCCTTTTGCATTTAAAAAAGCAGCTTTAAAGAAATTAGGATTTTCTACTTTATCGTTTATTAGAATATCTAAATTATCATCATAAACATCTTCTGCTGTTTTTTGAATGGAATGTATTCTTGGTATCACACCTTTATCCCAAGTTCCTAAGGCACTAATTAACTGATCACCACCAGCAACTGCCATACTGTGACCCAGGAATGATTTAAGGGCAGAAACAGGCCATTTTTTAATTCCAAAGGCTTTTGCTACCTTATCTAGAATATGCGATTCAGAAGTTCTGTTTGCAGGGGTTCCAGTTCCATGCGCATGAATGAAAGTTTGTTCTTGTAAGGTTTTTGATCCGAGAATCTTATTAGCTGAAGCCACGCATTTAGCTAAGGTTATGTAGTTTCCAATACCTGGACCACTTATAGAGCTTTTAAACCCATCTGCATGAGAAGCAACAGTAGGTACAGAACCATATATTTCAGCACCTATTTCTAACGCTAGATCTTCATCCATAAGAATTATAAATTGGGCTGACTCTCCCAAAACCATGCCAATATTGTCTCCAAAAGGTCTGCAGGCTTTTCTTTGATTAGGTTCTTTTTCTTTTTCTTTAAGTTGCGATTGGAGAGAAACCATACGTTTGTCATCAGACAAACCACTAAGTGCAAAAAACCCATCATATATTTCTGGTGTAATAGGGGCTTCAGCACTACCGACAATCACTACCCTTGAAGTTCCATTCTCTATAATTTCCTTCCCCAGCTGTAAATTGAATAAAAAGGTCGCACAAGCACCGGCTGCATGACCAGTTCTCCCTACATTTCCTAACATATATGCATTAATAAAATCTGCGGACATGCCAATCAAACCAAACGCTAGATTTTTAGAACTAGACCTTGACCCCTTAATTCTTGATTGCATCATTCCACCAAGCCCAAAGTGATCCAGATTACCCATAGCGGATCCGCTAAAAACTGCAATTTGATCTGGCGACACTTTTTCTTCTATCTCAGACCATTTAATTCCAAATTGGCCCAATGTGTCACTCATGCCAAAGATTGTCATTTGTAAAGCCCTGGCATGTTGTCTTGAAGAATAAAAACTTCCAGGATCGAAACCTGTAGGTAATTGACCTCCTGCACTGGCTTTAATCTGATCCAAGATTATTCCATCAGGGTCATATAGTTCTCTATTCAACTTTCTAACCATAGTATTTAATCGAATTTGGTCTGAGTTCTGGTTTAAGAAATCATTAAGATTTTCAATCTTTTCTGAATCCTTAGACCAACTGTTACCCGAGGCTTTAATTAATCCTTGCATTACTGCAAGGTCCTTTAAAACCTTGGTTTGATCTTCTTTAGACAGGGAATCAAAAACCGTATTCTGATAACCAACATGATCGGAACTACGGCCGGCAGCATTTACACCTCCAAAAGAAGTAATTACTGGTATGGGTTTTTTTGTCACTTATTTTTTTACAACTATTTCTTAAGAATCTATTGTATGGCAATATCTACAAATATTAATTCAAAAAATATTTTAAAGGACTAATTATGCATCCAGGAGTAAACGGAAAAAAATTTCCTGATAAACCGGCAATTGTAATGTTGTCTAGCGGCAAGACAGTTACGCATGGGGAATTGAATGATTTATCAAATCAAGGAGCCCAACTCTTCAGGTCTTTAGGATTAAAGCCAGGTGACTCAATAGCTTTTATGCTTGAGAACCATCATCTTTTTTTCCCAATAGCATTTGCTGCTTGGAGAAGCGGTTTAAGGTACACGGCTATTAGTTGGAGATTGCAACCTGCAGAAGTTGAATACATCGTTAAAGACTGTGAAGCCAAAGTTTTTATTACGTCTAAATTTTTGGAGGAAACCGCAGCAAATTTAGAGGAAGTTTTGGGCGGAGTAAAAAAGTTCATGTTAGATGGAACTTCTTCGGGCTATGAGTCATATGAAGAGAGTATTGCGTCTATGCCAGAAGAAGCAGTAGAAGACGAATGTCAGGGCGGATCCATGCTTTATTCTTCTGGTACAACAGGAAGACCTAAAGGAATCTACCGAGAATTACAGCTGAACCCTTTGCCTTATACCCAGGAGGAAGATGACCTTGGTTTAGGTAGAGTAGTGGAGGGTATTTATGGGGGCGATGAAAATACGATCTATCTATCTCCAGCACCTCTTTATCACTCAGCACCTTTAGGCTTTAACACAGGCTTTCTTTCTTTAGGAGGCACCTCTATCGTTATGGAGAAGTTTGATCCTGAAGCAGCACTAAAAGCAATTCAAGATTATAAAGTCACCCATTCACAATGGGTGCCTACAATGTTTGTCAGATTCCTTAAGACAGATGAGTCCCTTAGATCAGCTTATGACTTATCTTCACACAAAGTTGCAATTCACGCAGCTGCTCCATGCCCCATTGAAATAAAGGAGAATATGATTAATTGGTGGGGCCCAATACTATTTGAGTATTATGCTGGTACTGAGTTCAACGGTATGACAATTGTGAACTCGGAAGAGTGGATGGAGCATAAAGGAACCGTTGGAAGGCCGTTGGTTGGAGAACTTCATATTCTAGATGATGAAGGTAATGAACTGCCAGCTGGTGAAGCGGGAGGAATTTATTTTGGAGGTGAAACCGCTACCTCATTTGAGTACCACAATGACAAAGAAAAGACTCAAAGTGCAATTTCAAAGCAAGGCTACAGCACTCTAGGTGACATAGGCTATGTGGATGACGAAGGGTATCTGTATTTAACAGACAGAAAAGCTTTTATGATTATTTCTGGAGGTGTAAATATTTACCCTAAGGAAACGGAAGATGCACTTATTATGCACCCTAAAGTTGCGGATGTAGCAGTCTTTGGGGTACCTCATCCAGAGATGGGCGAAGAAGTGAAAGCCGTAGTTCAACCGGCAAACATGTCTGATATAGGAGAAGATTTGGAAGCCGAACTAATCGCTTTTTGTAAAGAAAAAATTTCTCATGTGAAATGTCCTAGGAGTGTAGATTTTGAAGAAGAATTGCCTAGACATCCAACTGGCAAGTTATATAAAAGGCTTTTAAAAGATCGTTATTGGAAGTAGATAACTATTGATTTGCAGTCTTAAAATGTAGGTCATTATCAGTTATTGATCCCCATCTTACTTCTGTTACATCGGAAAGATAACTCTGATTGCCTTGCCATGGCGCTTTCGAACCTTGTTTCGGCATCCTATCAATAGCTCTTTTTACGTAACCGGAAGACAGGTTCAAATAAGTACCTTCTTCTTTAACATCTTCGCCTACTTCAGGAGTGCAGTAATCATAGCCATGCTTGTCCATATAATTCAAAAGTTTGCAGGTGTACTCTGAACTTAGATCAGCACCTAAAGTCCAACTGGCTCTCGCATAACCAAAACTGCAAGCAAGATTTGGAATGCCATTAAACATTCTTCCCTTAAAGGCTAGTTTTTCAGATATATCAACTTTTTCATTATCCACCTTGACATCAATCCCATTCAGGAATTGAAGATTTAAACCTGTGGCCTTAATAATAATGTCTGCATCAAGTTCTTTTCCCGACTTTAGTTTTATACCGGTTTCCGTAAATTCATCAATGTGGTCAGTTACAACTGAAGCCTTACCAGCTTTCATTGCTTCAAAGAAATCTGCATTAGGAACAAAACACAACCTTTCATCCCAAGGTTTATATCTGGGAGTAAAATGCGTCTCAATATCATAATCTTTTCCTAAGTGATCCCTTACACCGTTTATTAACATTTCTTTTACTTTTTCAGGGTTTTTAATACAGCGGTTATAGAAAAAATTCCCCATTAAAATATTTTTCCATCTAGTAAGGAAATAAGCAGTTTTCTGTGGAAATATCTTTTTAAAGAAATTTCCAATCATGTCCCTATCCGGAGCAGCCATAAAGTAAGTAGGTGATCTCTGTAGCATCGTAATGTGTTCTACATCATCAGCCATTGCAGGAACTATGGTTACAGCTGTTGCTCCGCTTCCTATTATGACCACTTTTTTATTTTGATAATTTAAATCTTCAGGCCATTTTTGAGGATGGATTATGGGTCCCTTGAACTGATCTTGATTCTTAATGGCAGGGTTGTAGCCTTCTTCATAATTGTAATAGCCGCCACAACACATAAGAAAGTTACATGTGTAGTTATCAATTGTTCCTGATTCAATATTCTCTACTTCTAATGTCCATTTAGATTCAGAAGAAGACCAAGAGGAGGTCAGAACCTTATGTTGATATTTGATTTTATCTTTGAGATTATTTTCAGCAATTGTTTCATCTAAGTAGTTCATTATTGAAGGTCCATCGGCAATAAATCTTTCATCTATCCAGGGTTTGAATCTGAACCCCATGGTATGCATATCAGAGTCAGATCTTATGCCTGGATAACGAAACAAATCCCATGTTCCTCCAAAGGTTTCTCTCCCTTCAAGTATTACAAAAGATTTATTTGGGCATTGTTTTTGTAAATGGTATCCGGCACCAATACCTGAAATTCCCGCGCCTACGACGACTACATTAAAATGTGACTGATCTGCTTTCATTGTTATATTTTGTTACTAGATTACTAAAAATATGGGTCAAGGTCATTTTTGAATACTTTTTTCACAAGCTTCAACTGTCTGCTTTAATAAAGTATTTATGGTCATGGGGCCTACTCCACCTGGAACTGGAGTATATGCAGAACACTTTCCTTCGACTTCATCTAGATCAATATCTCCACATTTCTCAGGATGGTAACCGGCATCTATGACAACGGATTTTTCTTTAATCCAATCCGATTGAATAAATCTTGGAATGCCAACAGCTCCAACTAATATGTCCGCTTTTTGAATGTGTTCAGCGAGGTTCTCTGTTTTTGAATGACAAATAGTTACAGTTGCATTTTCATTTAGCAACATCAAAGCCATGGGCTTTCCTAAGATTGGACTTCGTCCAACAACTACAGCATGTTTTCCAGAGATCTCTATCTTGTAGTTCTTTAAAAGTCGCATAATACCTGCTGGTGTGCATGAGCCATAGGCAGCTTCACCCATAGACATTTTTCCAAAGCCTAGGCAAGTAACGCCATCAACATCTTTTTCTAGGGCTATCGCATCAAAACATTGTCTTTCATTTATTTGTTCAGGCACTGGGTGTTGTAAAAGTATTCCGTGAACATCCGGATTCTTATTCAATTTTGAGATTTCTTTTAACAGCTCAGTTGTAGAAGTGTTCGAAGGTAATTCTACTTTCAAAGAATCCATTCCAATTCTTTCACAGGCATTTCCTTTCATTCGAACATAGGTTGCTGAGGCTGGATCCTCACCAACCAAGATGGTTGCCAAGACCGGAACTTTCTTTATTTTTTTCTTTATTAATTCAACTCTCTCTACCAAATCTTTTTCCGTTGATTGGGAGAGTGATTTACCATCTAGAATTATTGTCATAAAAGATTGAGATTAATAAGCAATTTTCTCATTATTTTTGACTGCTAGAAAGTTAATCTTTTATTTGACGCTTAATAAAAGGATACTTAACATGCACGGCCTTCGGGGCATAGCGCAGTCTGGTAGCGCACCTGCTTTGGGAGCAGGTGGTCGCAGGTTCAAATCCTGCTGCCCCGACCAGGCTTAAATAGATGAAAGAGAATCCAATAATGCTGACTTACCACTAGCGTTCGGTGCGAACAATCCAATTATTCCATTCAATTGTGTGAAATCTACTACATTATCTTCACCATAACTCATGCTCTTAAAACTAAATCAAGTACCTTCTCTATTTTTTTGGGGGATGAGGTTTTTACTTAATTCTTCCAAATCGAAATACAGTTCCAATACAGAAAACATATGCAAATTAGCACAACACAGTTTAGCGCTTACACAACAGATTAGAGAGAAATATGGTTTCAATTACGACCATTCTTCAGTAGGCACTATGAAAATTTTTCGTGATGAATCAAGTTTCAATAAAGCTTCACAAGAAGTTAAGAGATTAAGTGATCTAGGTTTAACTTTTAAGGTTCTTAACAATCAGGAAGTTGTAGAACAAGAACCTTTCTTGAGCGATGTGTCTGAGAGGATTTCTGGAGGAATAATTTTTCCTGATGATGAGACTGGAGATGCTTACAAATTCTGTAAGGAGCTGGAAACAGTTATAAAAGAAAAAGGTGGAAGAATTCATGTAAATACTGAAGTAAAAAGGATTCATTTTAATAAAAGAAAGGTAAACTCAGTTGTTACAGATAGAGTCGAAATAAAAACCTCAAGAGTGGTATTGACTTCAGGTAGTTGGACAAATCATCTATTAAAAAACACTAGATTAAATTTGCCCGTTAAACCAGTTAAAGGATATTCATTAACCTTGGATACCTCAACCTTAAATGATGCCCCAAAAATGCCTATTATAGATGAGCGGATTCACACTGCTTTTTCTCCATTAGGTTACTCTTTAAGGGTGGCAGGAACAGCTGAATTTGCTGGCTTTAATGAGGGTATTCATCAAAAAAGGATAGATTACCTGTATAAAACATTAGAGAGTGTTTACCCATCTATTGCGGCTAAATTAGATCTTGATAAAGGGACTTTGTGGTATGGATTTAGGCCAATGAGTCCGGACGGCATGCCTTACATAGGACCTACAAAAATATCAGGTTTATTCGTTAATACGGGTCATGGGCATTCAGGCTGGACTTTAGCTATGGGGTCAGGAGATGTACTGGCTGATCTCATGCTTAAAAAGCAGCCCAATCTAGAGGTTAAACCCTTTTTGGCTTCTAGAGCAGTTTAATTTTGAGCCGATAAGAGGCGTTGCTAAACTTAAGACCAATCATATCTTTAAAGCTAGTAGGCATATTTTTTTATATAATTTCATAATCTCCTCGTAGCTCAGTTGGATTAGAGCAACTGCCTTCTAAGCAGTGGGTCGCAGGTTCGAGTCCTGCCGAGGAGGCCATCCTCGAAAAAACACTCTAAGAAGTTGATTAAAAGTGCTTTGAATATTATATTTTTCTCATAGATTTATTTTTTAATAATCACTAAGGCTGTAGTTAGATTAATGATTGCTCTTCATATAAGTATTTACGGTAGGGTCCAAGCAGTCGGCTTCAGGAACTGGATGAAAAAAAGTGCAGAAAAAAAAGGCGTGTTTGGCTGGGTTCGGAATGCATCAGATGGCTCAGTAGAAGCTTTTATTCAGGGAGAAGATGAGACCTTAAATGACTTATTAGCTTTATGCTGGGAAGGCCCAGATCTAGCGGATGTTGAAGATGTTCTTACTCAAGACAGCAATGTGGACGAATCTATAGATTCCTTTGAAATCCACTAGACAATAAATTTTTGTTTAAATTTAAGAGCCTCTTTAAGTTTCCTATTGGTTAAATGATAGAATGCCAAAAAATTGGTGGGTGTAGCTCAGTTGGTAGAGCTCTGGCTTGTGGTGCCAGTGGTCGTGGGTTCGAGCCCCATCACCCACCCCAAAATACATAGGAAAAGAATATGAGATTCTCTTTTGGAAATAAAAATGAGGTAGAGCAAAGTCTTACTATTTCAGTTGCTGCAGATGAAATTGAGAAACAAGTTAAGAGTAAGCTAAATACAGCACAAAAAACGGCAAAAATTAAAGGCTTTAGGAAAGGTAAAGCTCCATTGGATGTAGTTAAAAAAATGTATGAACCTGAGATAAGGCAAGATGTGATTAATGACTCAGTAATCAAGAAATTTTATGAAGTAGTGGAAAAACAAAATTTAAAACCTGTAGGCCGACCCAACTTAATACCTGAACGGATAGAAATAGAAAAGGATGTCATCTTTAGAGCAACTTTTGAAGTTTATCCGGAAATCTCTCTAGGTAACTTAAGTAGGCTGAGCTATACAAAAACTGTGAGTTCAGTCACTGAAGAAGATGTAAATAAAACTATAGAAAACATAAGAAAACGGATGTGCTCTTGGGAATCAAAGGAAGATAATGCCTCTTCAGGAGATCAAATCAAAATTGATTTTATTGGAAAAATTGAGAATGAAGAATTTGAAGGCGGATCAGCAAAAGATTTTGTTGTAGAAATTGGATCTAAATCAATGATTGAAGGTTTTGAAGAAGGGCTAATAGGGCTAAAAACATCTGATAAAAAGGATTTAGTGCTAACTTTCCCGGAGGATTACGGAAAAAAAGATTTAGCCTCCAAAGATGTAGTTTTTAGTGTTGAAGTAAAAGAGGTTCTTAAGCCTAAACTCCCAGCGTTAAATGAAGAGTTTTTTAAGTCGACTGGGATCGTGGCTGAAAACTTGGATGAATTTAAAAAAGATATAGAGACAAAATTACAGGAAGATCTAGAAAATCTTTTAAAAAATAAAAGTAAAGCCAGTGTATTAGATTCAATAAGGGAAGCTAATGTTTTTGAGGTTCCTAGTGCAATGATAGAGTCAGAAATAAACAATATGAGAGAAGATGCTGCTAGAAGAGTAGGCATGGATCCAAAGGACTTAAAAGAAGATCTTTTCCCCAAAGAAACTTTTGAAGAAGAAGCAAAGAATAGAGTTAGTGTAGGTATAATTTTAAACAAGATAATTGAAGAGAAGAGCATTAAGGCAGATGGAGACAGGGTAAGAAAAATAATTGAAGATCGTGCTGCAATGTATAAGGAACCTCAACAGGTAGTTAACTGGTTTTACTCAAACGAAGAACAATTAAGGGGTATTGAATCCATCTCTTTAGAGGAGCAAGTTGTAGAAATTCTCTTATCTGAAGCTAGCGCAGTTGAGGAGGAACTAACTTATGAAGAATGTGTCACTGGTAAGCAAGGGGCTTGAATTTTTACCCTTTAACCCAAAATAGTATTAAATAATAGGTATGAATAGTACAAAAGACACAACTTCTATCAATCAATTGGTACCAATGGTGGTAGAACAAACTCCTAGGGGGGAAAGAGCTTATGATATTTATTCTAGACTGCTGAAAGAAAGAGTAATTTTTTTAACAGGTCCAGTCGAAGATATTGGAGCAAATTTAGTAGTCGCCCAAATGCTTTTTTTAGAAGCAGAGAATCCTGATAAAGACATATCTCTGTACATTAATTCTCCTGGTGGCTCTGTCACTGCTGGTCTTTCTATATACGATACTATGCAGTTCATAAAACCTGATGTAAGCACCTTATGTGTTGGTCAAGCAGCTAGTATGGGTGCAGTACTCTTAACCGGAGGCGCAAAAGGGAAAAGACATGCTTTGCCAAATTCTAGAGTTTTAATACATCAAGTAATGGGAGGCTTTCAAGGACAAGCAAGTGACGTTGAAATACATGCACAAGAAATACTATCTATTAAAGAAAAATTAAACACTATTCTTTCTACTCATTCAGGCCAAAACATAGATAAAATTGCAGAAGATAGTGATAGAGATAATTTCATGTCTCCAGAGGAAGCAGTTGAATATGGACTCATTGACAGCGTCATGAAAACCAGGACTTAGAGAAATAATGGCAGATAAAAAAGACAATAACGAAGAAAAGTTACTTTTTTGTTCCTTTTGCGGTAAAAACCAAAATGAAGTAAGAAAATTAATAGCTGGACCATCTGTTTATATCTGCAACGAGTGTATAGATCTTTGTAATGACATTATTCAAGAAGAGATAAATGAAGCAGCCGACACTTCCGAGGAAGAGAGTTTTCTAGTACCAAAAGAAATTAAAGAAAGATTAGATGAATATGTGATCAGTCAGGAGGACGCTAAAAAGAACCTTTCAGTAGCTGTTTACAACCACTACAAAAGACTTAGAGAAGAAACAAAAAAAGATGAAACAGAAGATGTTGAGCTAACAAAAAGTAATATTTTACTGTTAGGCCCAACTGGTTCTGGAAAGACATTACTAGCTCAAACTTTAGCTAGACTACTTGATGTACCTTTCACAATTGCAGATGCAACAACACTTACTGAGGCTGGGTATGTTGGAGAAGATGTCGAGAATATCATTCAAAAGCTACTTCAAAAATGTGATTACGATATTGAAAGAGCGCAACTGGGTATTGTTTACATAGATGAGATAGACAAAATTGCACGAAAATCTGACAACCCCTCTATAACAAGGGATGTTTCTGGGGAAGGAGTGCAACAAGCCCTTTTAAAATTAATAGAAGGGACAGTTGCTTCGGTTCCACCGCAAGGAGGGAGAAAACATCCTCAACAAGAGTTCTTGCAAGTTGATACATCAAATATCCTTTTTATCTGTGGAGGTGCATTTTCAGGTCTTGAGAACATTATCAGGCATAGATGTGAAGAAACCGGGATTGGTTTTGGAGCCACAGTTACTTCAATCAACCAGTCAGGCAAATCAGATGAACTAATTAGCCAGGTGCAACCAGAAGATCTTATAAAATACGGTTTAATACCTGAATTTGTAGGAAGACTTCCAGTAACCTCCACCCTTAAGGCTGTCTCTTATGGATATTAGAGAAGAAGCTCTCCACGAGATTGCAAAAAAGGCAATGGAAAGAAAAACTGGTGCCAGAGGATTGCGATCAATTATTGAAAGAATTTTAATGGAAACAATGTATAAAGTGCCTTCTGAATCCAATCTACAAAAAGTAGTTCTAGATGCCTCTGTAATACAGGGTGAGAATGAACCTTTAATGGTCTATGAGAGCACGGAAGAAAAAAAGAGCGGTTAATTTAATCATTGAATAAAACTAAATATGTCTAATCCAAGAACAGAAAATCTACCTCTTTTACCATTAAGAGATGTGGTTATTTTTCCTTCAGTAGTAACGCCATTATTTGTGGGTAGAGAAAAGTCGATTGTTGCTTTACAGGCATCCATGGCAGCGGATAAACAGATAATGCTTGTGGCTCAAAAAGATCCACAAAAAGATGATCCTAACCTTAATGATATTTATGAAGTTGGAACCATTGCCACAATATTACAGTTAATAAAACTTCCTGATGGAACAGTAAAGGTTCTAGTTGAAGGATTCCAAAGGGCCAAACTTAATGAAATAAAAGACTACAAAGACTACTACGCTGCCGATGTAAGTCCACTTGAAGAGGAAGAAGAAACTAAAGATTTAAAAAAATATGTTCCTAGCTTGAGAAAGAATTTTCAAGAATATGTAAAGGTAACAAGGAAGGCTACACCGGAAGTTTTGTCTACAGTTAATTCAATCGATTCGTTAAGTAAACTCTCTGATACTCTAGTTGGGCACTTGTCAGTTGATCTGAAGGAAAAGCAAGACATTCTTGAAACCTTTTCTCTGAAAGATAGAGCCGAGAAGATTCTTTCCCATCTGGCATCCCAATTAGATTTAACAAAAGTTGAGAAAAAGATAAGAGGGCGCGTAAAAAAACAAATGGAGAAAAGCCAGAAAGAATATTATTTGAATGAACAAATGAAAGCTCTTAAAAAGGAACTAGGTGAGCTAGATGATTCTGAAGAGGCAGAAGTCTTAGAAAAACAGATTCTAGAAGCCGGTATGTCAAAGGAAGCAGAACAGAAAGCTCTCACTGAATTACAAAAATACAAGATGATGTCCCCAATGTCGGCTGAGGCTTCAGTGGTCAGGGGCTATATAGATTGGATTGTTAGCATTCCTTGGAAGAAAAAAAGTAGGATTCAAGGTGACCTTAAAAAGGCCAGCGAAGTTTTAGAAGCTGATCATTATGGTTTGGAAGAAGTAAAGGAAAGGATACTGGAATATTTAGCTGTACAAAAAAGAGTTAAAAAATTAAAGGGACCTGTTCTATGTTTGGTGGGCCCTCCAGGCGTAGGTAAGACTTCGTTAGGTGAGTCAATCGCAAGAGCTACTAATAGAAAATTTATAAGAATGTCTCTTGGAGGCGTAAGAGATGAGGCAGAAATTAGAGGTCACCGTAGGACTTATATTGGATCTATGCCTGGAAGAATCTTACAAAAGCTTTCAAAATCAGGAGTGAAAAATCCTCTATTTTTATTAGATGAAGTGGATAAGATGGGAATGGATTTTAGAGGCGACCCCGCTTCTGCTTTGTTAGAAGTTCTTGATCCAGAGCAAAATCATACTTTCAACGATCATTACTTAGAAGTCGATTACGATTTATCGGATGTCATGTTTGTTTGTACTGCAAACAGTATGAATATACCCCCAGCTTTACTAGACCGTATGGAGATAATAAGACTGCCAGGTTACACAGAAGATGAGAAAGTAAATATAGCTGATAAATACTTAATCCCTAAACAGATGACAAACAATGGCATAAAAACAGCCGAATTAAAGATTATTGAAGATTCTATCAAGGACCTTATAAGGTACTTCACTAAAGAAGCTGGGGTAAGGGCATTAGAAAGAGAGATATCTAAAATCTGTAGAAAGTTGGTAAAAAATAATTCCAATAAAAAGAAACCAAGAAAGTTAATCCTTAAACCTAATCTACTGGAAGAATATTGTGGAGTCAGAAAATTTGATTTCGGTGAAGCTGATGAGAAAGACAGAATAGGGCAAGTAACTGGCCTGGCCTGGACACAGGTTGGAGGCGAGTTACTAACTTTGGAAGCAGCTAGTTTTGATGGCAAAGGTAAAATAATAAAAACAGGATCACTTGGTGATGTCATGCAAGAATCAATTCAGGCAGCTATGTCAGTTGTTAGATCAAGAGCAGAATCTTTAGGAATTGATCCAAGCTTTTATGAGAATCAAGATGTACATATTCATGTTCCTGAAGGGGCTACTCCAAAAGATGGACCCAGTGCTGGAATTGGTATGTGCACTGCTGTAGCTTCAGTTCTATCTAAAATTCCAGTAAGAGCAGATGTGGCAATGACTGGTGAAATAACTCTGCGAGGTGAAGTTTTAAAGATTGGTGGGTTAAAAGAAAAGCTGTTAGCAGCTCGAAGAGGTGGGATAAAGACAGTATTAATTCCACAAGGTAACGTCAGAGATTTAAAAGAAATTCCTGACAACATTAAAGATGAATTGGAAATAAAACCTGTGAAGTGGATTGATGAAGTCCTTGATTTAGTCTTAACCAGTCAACCTGTGCCGTGGGAAAAAGAAGAGGAAATTCCTGAAAAGGTTTCTTCAAAAAAGAAAGAAACTTCCAAAAAGTCGATAGGGACACATTAATATTTAGTTAAAACCTGCTTGACAAGGTATATAGAGGGGGTTTTAATCACCTGAACCAGCCTGTGATTTCAGGCTTAGCTT
>LUMW01000065.1_pt1 | contig 45330 bp, 35 predicted proteins | sample 729761 | NCBI WGS metagenome assembly LUMW01 (sample SAMN03860302, study PRJNA289734) | marine metagenome | biome: seawater column; feature: ocean; material: water; isolation source: Red Sea water column Station 192 - depth 500m | place: Saudi Arabia: Red Sea | collected 2011-10-15 | depth 500 m
CCCTAAGCCTTTAACCGCTCTATCGATTAAGTTTTGATCGTCGGTGAGATAACAGGGCATTAATAAAGTTCTTCTGATTTCGTTTGGATCACGACCCCAATCTTCACAATGCTTCTCTAGGATAGATGATTTGTTCTGATAGTGCTCCAATGACATTCCCCCACCTGCCCATCCATCAAGGTTCATTACATCGCCATAACGAGCAAGGGTTCTAAGTGTTCTTTTTGGTCCGGTTCCACCCACCATAATCGGAATAGGATCTTTGAAACTACCAGGAGAAAGTTGACCTTGTATAATTTGATAATGCTCACCAGTGAAGTCAACAGGTTCGTTGTTGTGTATTAGCTCACGAATTAACTGACAGGCTTCTTCAAATCTGTCTTGACGTACTTTCATCGATGGGAATTCCCATCCGTAGGCTTCGTGCTCTCTTTGATACCACCCAGCTCCTATGGCCAGCGTAAAACGGCCTTCGCTCACGGTATCAATAGTCCCAGCAATTTTTGCAACATGGGCAGGATTACGATAAGTATTGCCGAGGACTAAATTGCCTAAACGAAGTTTTTTTGTCATCCCTGCAACAGTCGCAATTGCTGAAAGCCCTTCAAAAGCTGTCAGGGCTTCTTGTTCACTATCCGCACCGGGCGGAATGTAATGATCAGCAAACCAAACACTATCCCAATTGCCTGCTTCCATTGCCATTACCGAAGCGCTTATTTCTTCCCAGCTGGTTCGATAAACATTAACCTGAACTCCAAAATCCATATATCTAAGATTAATAGTTAATCTACAAAAGTCAAAGTTGCTGAACCAATTTGTTAGTCTTCAGACAAATCTGTCTGTAGCCTGACATAATTCCTATAATGGCTGTCTTCATTACGCATTAGTTCCCCAGGTGAACCCTGTTCGAGAATAACCCCATCTTCAAGAAAAATAATTTTGTCAGCATTGGCAATGGTTGATAAACGATGGGCAATGATAATAACCAAACGATCCTTGGAAGCTTCTTTTAATGCACTGACAAGGTACTGTTCAGTTTCAGGATCAAGCGCTGAGGTGGGTTCGTCTAAAATAAGAATTTTAGATTCCCTTAACAAACCTCTAGCTATAGCTATCCTTTGTTTTTGTCCGACCGAGAGTTTACTTACTGCAGATGAACCAAGCTTGGTTTCATAACCTTCAGGTAGAGAGATTATAAAATCATGTATTCCAGCAATTTTGGTAACCCTTTCAACTTCAGCTTGTGAGGCTTCAGGTTTGCCAAAACAAATGTTGTCAAAAATACTTAAAGAGAAGAGTTGAGTTTCTTGAAACACATAAGTAATTTGGCTTCTTAGGCTTTCTATTTTTATATCGCGCACATCAACACCATCGATGAAAACTTCACCTTCAGTTGCCATGTGATATCTGGGCAGAAGATAGGCGAGACTTGTCTTGCCTGATCCTGTGGGTCCTACAAAAGCCACTATCTGGCCTATTTTGGCTTCAAAGGAAACATCGTTAAGCGCTCTACGACCATCTGGGTATACCAACCCAGCACCCTTGATTTCAATATCTTCATTAATCGTGTCTATTCTTAAATGACCTAAATCTTCCTCAACTGGAAGATCCATAAGAGCAAAAACCCTTCTCATACCAGGAGCAAATCTTTGAAGATGAATCCAAAGTGTGGCAAAAGAAATTGCGGGTCCTGCCATCCACCCAAAATAGAACATTAAAGAACCATAATTACCTGGAGTAAGATCTCCATCTATAACTTTAGAAACTACTACCCAGAAGGCGATTGTTAAGATTAAGACTCCCGCCAAACCTTGCGCATTAGCCAAAAGAATTTCAACAAATACTGTAAAGCGAAAACGTTTGAAAGATTCTTTACTGTCAGCTCCAAACCTCTCTCTTTCCTTATCATCTCCTCCTAAACTTTGGACAGCCAGAATATTATCCATTCCCTCTTCAATCGTACTTGTTGTTACAGATCCTGAAAGTCTACTTTTTTCTTGTACTTTTCTCATTGCTGAAGAGAAAGGTCCTGTGATTAGAATATAAATTGGAAAGATAGCCGCTGCGCACCAAATGACTTCTGGAACATGAGGAAAGGCACTTATCATAGTAGCCATTGCCACTATAAATAATATTGTAGATAAAGTCGGTCTATTAATTATTTCGTAAAACATTTGATTGATAGAAGGAGTGTCATACATAACTCTATAAATAGCATCGCCTATCCTCTGATCTTCTAAAGTTGTGATTGGAAGCGACTGAATTCGATTAAACAACTTAGCTCTAATTAAGTGATTGACAGACTGAGTTAAACGAGAATTCATCTTATATTCGTAGTACCCAGTAATCCCGCCAGAAAAACTAAAGCCGCCATGAGTCCAGTTGTCTTGCTGGGTAGCGGTATCATTGCCCTGCTGCATATCAGCCTCAGAAGTGTCCCTTTGTTCATTTGAATAAGCACCAAAAAAAATTACAAGTAAGAAAGAAGAAGCCGTTAACCAAATTAAAATCTCAATAGCTGACATATCCTGCATTAAATCCAAAATGGGATGCATGTATGCGGGGAAACCCAGATAACCACTTGAGCCATCAATAGGGTTGCCCAAAACAACGTGATCTATCATGATTTGTAAAGTCCAAGGGAGAACTAGAACAGGAAACATTAATGAAAGCAGAGTCAAACTCCATTTAATGAAAAAACGCCACTTGAAAAACCTTACAAATGACCAAGATCTAGCAATAATACGTAAGGTCTCAATAAAACCCATGTGAGGAAGATTTTCATACTCAATGGTAAGATCGCGAATAGAATTTTTATTGGTTTCTTCCACTTCTGCTTCTGCGTTTACATTAGTACTCATTCCGTTTCTTCCCCAGATTCCTTGCCGCTTAGATTAGATTCCGCGTCAACAAAAGACTTGTACCTACCGTTTTCAGTTCTCATGAGTTCTTCATGAGTACCATTTTCTATAATTACTCCATTATCTAAATATAAGATGTTGTCAGCTCTCCTTATTGTGGAAATACGATGTGTGATCAAAAAGATAACTCGATCCCTTCCCCACATTGATAAATTTCTCATGACTTGCTGTTCAGTAACTGCATCCAATGCGGCCGTCGGCTCATCCAAGATAAGTATAGGGGTGTTTCTTACCACCGCCCTTGCTATGGAGAGCCTTTGTCTCTGACCTGTTGATAGTTTTCCTCCTCTGTCACTTAAAACAGTATCCAAACCTTGAGGAAGGTTATGCACATACTCATCCATGCAAGCTATTTCAATAGCCTGATTAATGGTTAAATCATCGGCTTCAGGAGCAACGTACCTAATGTTGTCTCTGACACTTAGAGAAAATAGAACATTTTCTTGAAGAGCAATTGCTATTTTTTCTCTTAAGGAAGAAATCTGGAATTTAGTTAAAAGAGTGTCATCAATCTTTATTGACCCTGAAGAAGGCTCATACAGACGGAGTAGCAGAGACATCATAGTTGTCTTACCTGAACCAGTCGGACCAATAATGGCTGTGATGGTGCCAGGTTTAGCTTTGAAACTTACTCCTTCGAGTACTGGAACTCCTGATTCATATTCAAAATTGATATTCTCAAAACTAATCTCCCTTTCAGATTTTATAAATGGTATCGCATCAGGTTCATCTTCAATATCAGGCTCAATATCCAGAATATCGAATACTCTGCTTAAACCCATGGCCATATCCTGCGCCGTTAACCAAAGGCGCATAAAAAGCCTTACGTTATTTGAAGTCGTATGAAACTGAGTTCTGGCCCATTGGAAGGCTCCTAAATTCCAGACTACCCAACTAACAGCCATTAAAGCTATCAATTCATTCGCGTAGGTTTCATTTCCTTGATTTGCGCTATAACCCATAAAAAATTCACCTGAAAGTAGAAATATTGATGCAATGACAAACATTATTATCATTAGAAGTGCAACCAATCTACGAGATTGGAAGGCCGCATTCATCGCAATGACAGAGTCTCGTTCCATACCTTCCTGAATACGGTCTCCAGCATCATATGCCTTGATAAGTTTAAGGGCAGCAAAAGATTCTTGGATTCTAGATGTGAGATCTGAAGTGGTAGCCCTATATACAAGACTTCTTATTCTCATCCTTGGCATGGCCCATCTTGCCCAAAAGATTGTTGGAATAATCAATGACAACGCTATAGCTCCCATCGTAGGACTGAGGAAGGAAAGTAAGAAAAGAGCATAAACGTAATACCAAAGACTCAATGAAAGCTCCACCAAACGCCCTATAACGGCATTAACTTGTGCGCTGTCTGCATAAATTCTGAAAATTGAATCACCTGTCCTATGTCCACTGTGATAAGAGAGAGGTAACTGATGCCATCTTCTCACAAGCGCAATTCGCATGTTTTGATTAATTTGCTGCATAATCCAGACAGTGTAATAAGGAACTATCATCCCTATTGGAAGGTTGAAAGCCCAAAGGGCCAGCGAGAGGTAAACCCAGGACCACTTAAGGTCATGTCGTTGTTCTACGCTTAAAGTTTCAGTATTTTCAGCTCCCATTTCAGGCGCTCCAAACCATAAAGAAGAAGCAACCTCTTGTTGAAGAGGTTCAGACTGCAATAAAGACATACTTAGAAGGTCAGCTATTATTATTCCTAACGGTAAAGTGACTAGACCTTGAATAGCTGCCAGTAAATAGAGGTAAGTCAAATGAGAATGCAGTCTATAACGGGTTACAAGTCTTCCAGATTCAAACCGAAACTGAACTACCCACCCTAGTCCACAACAAAGAGTAAGCAGAATCCCATATATGATTGGTCCAGTACCATCCAAAACTAAAATACACAGCAACAGAGTGAAGAAAGTGCACAATGCTAAGAAAATCGCTACAGCTGATTGTCTTACCCCACTTAAATTTCCTAATGCTAAGAGCCACATACTTAAGACCATAGAAGCAACAAATAGGTAAAGAATGCTTTCAGCAGTTCCGAACTCAATATTTATAAGACCCAATAAGGGTCCTAATATAGCAATTGCAGTAGCCAAAATCGGTGCGTAAATTAGTCCGTAACCATCACCAGCTAAAGGATCAGCTACTTCTTGGCTGGTTCCATGACTTCTGGTATACCACCGACCTAAAAAATAAGGCCTAACAAAAGGCCAGGACCTAAAAAGAAGGATAATAACCTCTCGAAGACCATGAGCATCTTCATCAACTGTCTTATTTTTTTCTTCAGGTATTTCCCCGTCAGTCAAAAATGGTAGAGCAACAGCCCGTTTAAAGTCTTTAGGATCTAGTTCTGATTTAGGTATGCGATCACTTAGAAACCACATCCCGACAGGTATAACAATTGCGATGATCATCATCCCTAAGGAGACGATGGCAAACGCGTTCATAAGATTTCCTCTCTTTTTTCCTCTTCTTGTTTTTCCCAGGTCTCGTACATTTGGAAATAACTTCCTTTCTTCTTAATCAGCTCTTCATGTGAACCCATTTCAACTATCTTTTGTTCATCTACCACAACTATTACATCCGCTCTTTTTGTGGTCGCTAATCTATGAGCAATTATTATTGCAGTCCTTCCTTGCAGTAATTTATCAAGAGCCTTTTCTATCTTAGCTTCATTCTGCTGATCAATATTTGAGGTAGCTTCATCAAGTATTAAAACTCGTGGTTTGCTTAAAAAAGCTCGAGCCAGAGCTAATAACTGTCTTTCACCTGAAGAAAGGGATGATCCTCTTTCATGACAATGTGTTTCCAGTCCCTCAGGAAGCCTTTTAATCATGTCTTCAATACCAACAGCTTTACAGGCCTCTTCAACTTCCTCATCCGTGGCGTCAGGCCTTGCAAACAATATATTTTCTTTTATGGTCCCGTGAAATAAGAAAGGCTCTTGAGGAACTATTCCAAGCTGGGTGTGAAGAGATTGAAGCGAAATATCTTTCAGATTTATATTATCAAGAGTAATAGAACCACTAGTGGGGTCATAAAACCTACATATGAGTTTTGCAATTGTTGATTTTCCAGCTCCAGTTGGGCCCACAAAAGAAATCGTTTTGCCTGCTTCTACATGCAGGGAAATATCTTTTAAGACAGTATGGTTATCTTCGTAAGAGAAACTTACATCTTTAAATCTTATATCCCCTTTTAACTCCTCGAGATTAAAAGCATTCTCTGACTCTTTAACGCTGGGTTCTGTACCTAATAAGTCTGCAAGTTTCTTAACTGCAGCATTTCCTGATTGGAATTCATTGTATAGTCCTGAAAGTTCGTTAATAGGAATAAAGAACCTTCCGACCAAAACATTGAAGGCAACTAAGCTGCCCACAGTAAAAGTCCCTTCTGGGCTTAGCGAGGGATTAACATCCTTAAGGATAAAAAAACCAGCAGTAAAGATTAATAAAGACGTTCCTGTTGTTATAAATTGTGTTCCCGAACGATAAGTTGCTTGAATTTTTGACGTGTAATTGTTGGCATCCCTATAATCTCCAACAATATTCCTATGGTTAATAACATTGTGTTTCATTCTGTTGAAAGAAATTACAAGTCGCATTCCAGACAAACTTTCTTGTAGGTCAGCCAAGACATCTGCAATTCTATTTCTGACTACCTCATACCCTCTTTCAGAAGTCCTACTAAACCAAAAAGTAAAACCAAACATTACCGGCGCGGAGAAGACAAGCAGTATTAATGTCAATTGAAGATTAAAGGAGAAAAGTAGGATTAAAATAAAAAATAAAGCCAGCAACTGAGCTACTAAATTAACTAGGCCTGTTTGTAATAAATTTGAGAGGGCTTCAATATCACTGGTCATTCTAGTCAATAGACGACCTGCTTTCTCTTCAGTAAAGAAATCTACCGACAGTCTCTGTAAATGACTAAATACCCTGACCCTTAAGTCGTACATCAGTAATTGACCTAAACGTCCTAAAAACCGGATCCTTATACCGCTTATGATTACTGCTAAAAATAAACTTCCTACCCAAACCATTGCTACAGTCATTAAGACAGAGAAGTCTTTAGGCACAATAGCTTTATCGATGGCAACCTGAACTAAGTATGGCCCAACCAGCAAAAGCATTTCAGTCATAGCCACTAAAACTAGTGCAAAAATAAATCTAAACTTATAAGGCGCAAGAAAATTCCATAAAGTAAAAGTTTTAGAAGAAGGACTTTTGTGTGAAAACGTTATTTCAATATCTGAGAAATCAGGTTCTTTTTCTATCAATGCATTAGTTTTATCTAGCATTTCTGGAGGTATTCCAGCAAAAGGTAGGCTTGCTTCTTTACTCATCAAATCCTCCTTTAAATTCATCGTCAGATGAACTTTGTACGAGCATCTCGCTTATCCTTTTTCTATACTCATCATCAGTCTCTTCTTCATCTTGCTCTTCTTTCGTAAATTCTTTGGTTGATTGTTGTGAGAGAATTTCTGAATACCTTGGTTCATCTCTTAATAGCTGTTCATGTGTTCCAGAAGCAATAATCTTACCTTCATCTAAGACCAATATTCTGTCAGCTAAATTTATTGTTGAGAGTCTGTGTGCAATTAATATCGTAGTTCTTTTATTTAAGAGCTTAAGTAAAGATTTATGTATTTTGGCTTCAATTTTTACATCAATTGCGCTGGTTGCGTCATCAAGTATGAGTATAGAAGGATCAACAATTAAAGCCCTTGCTATTCCCAGTCGTTGCCTTTGTCCACCAGATAAAGTGTAACCCCTCTCTCCAACTATGGTGTCATAGCCGCCAGAAGTCTGTTCAATAAAATCATGCGCTTCTGCTGCTTTCGCTGCTTGGATAATTTCATCCATCGAAGCATCAGGCCTTCCGTAAGCAATGTTGTCTCTAATGCTAACTGAAAACAAGAAAGGTTCATCTAGGACTTGAGCTACATGGTAATGAAGATTTCTGACGCCCATATCTTGAACATTGACTCCATCAACAGAAATACTTCCTTTATCCACATCATAAAATCTTGAAAGTAATCTGATGATAGTCGACTTTCCTGACCCAGTTTGTCCAACAATAGCCACAGTTTCGTCAGGTTCTACCTCAAAACTCAATCCTTTTAAAATAGGTTCTTCGGCATAAGCAAAATGAACATTCTTAAAGGAGACTTCCCCTTTTAGCTTCTCAACTTCAACTTTGTTTTCTTTGTCCCTTATTTCTGAAGTTTCATCAAGTATTTCGAAGATTCTTCCGGCAGAAGCTTTAGCCCTCTGCTCAAGCATAAGCATCCAGCCCAAAAATCTAAAAGGCATTTGAATCATCATCAAATACATCGTAAAAGCAACTAAAGAACCCAAAGCAATCTCCCCTTCAATAACTAGCCAACCACCATATACCCATACCAAAACCGAGCCTAAAACAGAAAGATTCTCTATTAAAGGATTGTAAAAAGCTGAAACATCTACAGATCTTACCTGCACCCATTGAAGTTTTTTAGCGGCTCGAGCTAGTAAATTAACTTGCATCATTTCCTGAGCAAAAGACTTTACTATTCTTTGACCATTAACATTTTCATCCACTATTACAGCGACATCTGCTTGCCTTGCCTGAGTTAGCCAAGACAAGGGGAAGGTTAATCTTCGTAATTTAACGCTTAGGAAAAAAACTAAGGGAATGGCAATCATAGAAGCCAAAGCTAAGGTTAGATGCACTGAGAGCATGTAAATAGCAGCAAAAGCAAAGCTTAAGAGACTTGTTAATAACATTGGGGCAATCATCAAAAACATCTGAATTGTCTTTATATCGCTATTAGCTCTTGATATTAGTTGGCCAGTTTGGGTTTTATCAAAAAAAGAAAAAGAGAGGGTAAAAAGATGATTGTATACAACAGATCTTAGATCCGCTTCCAGCTGATTTGAAACCCTCCCAAGTTGATAGGAACCTACTGCGGCCCCAATAAATCTAACAAAACTTATAATAAAAATTACGGTAACTAAGAATATAAAGTTATTTGTGTCTCCCGTTAATAAGGCAGGTTCAATTGAATCAACTAGCTTTCCGATTAAAGCCGGAACTGATACTCCCAGCATCATTGTTGTAATCATGAGAGTAATGCCCATACTGAAAGACCATTTATTTGCTAATAAAATGGGTAAGACTCGACGGAACCAATTCTTAGATTTGTCTTGGTCAATCTTTGCCTTAGGATCTTCGAATCTAGGCTTTACATTAACGGGTTCGAGGCTGGCCTCGAAATTGATTATGTCTTTATCATCTAAAGATGGGTTTAGCATGAGAAACTGTCCTTAGTTCCTCCAAATTCCTTGATCGTTGGCTTGATATTTATTGATGTCGCCTGGGGTTCCAACTTCAGCAATAACTTGTCCATTCAAATTGGAAATCTGGTATTTTTTACCTTCTATAACTAAAGGCTCAAAGGAAGTTTTTTTAACAAAACTAGTAATGTACTTATAAGCTTGTCTTTCATTCATGCTGCCTTTCACTTTAACTATATCTACACCTTTAACTTTTCCTTTTTCATTTATGAAATAATCAAAAGTAATTAGGCTTTTACCCTTTTTAGCCCCTTCAGGCATCTTAAAAACTCTTGATACATGGGAAGGCGAGCAAAAGAGGATTTTACAAACGGCTGCATCACCAGATTTTTCTGATGGCCAAGCCTTTAATGCGCATGAGTCATCTGAACAATTGAGGCATGTTGAATGGTACTGACTTCTAAATTTTTTTAGGTTTTGTATGACTTCCTTATCAAGCTCTTTGTCTATGGCACAAAATGAATCAGATCCAAAGATAAGGCTCGAACCAGCTAAAACTAAAACCAGTAAAAGAACTTTTTTCCCCATAACAATTACCTTACCTGCATTCGGAAAAGAGTCAAATTTCCTTAGTAAGATATAGTAGGTTTTTGCCGAATTTAATTTCTAAGCTAAGACGATCCGACTTCCTCAAATTTTGAACAACCAAAGAGTATGAGGTATCAATCATGCTTTCTATCTCCTCTCGAGGTACTCCCCCATCTAATATCACTGTATTCCAGTGTTCTTTATTCATGTGGTAACCCGGAATGACAGATTCAAATATATCTCGCATAACCATGGCTTCTTCAGGTCTGCATTTAAGATTGATGTGCCCTACTCCCTCTTTGTATCTCAAGAAGCCGAACATTTTATTTTTGATTTTAAAAACTGGTGTCTCTGGTCTAAAAGGGAAATCTTCTATAGCCTCAGGGAGAGACAGAAAGTAAGACCTTGCTTGTTCACCATTCATTTATTCTGGCGGAGAGGGAGGGATTCGAACCCTCGATGGGGGATTACCCCATACTCCCTTAGCAGGGGAGCGCTTTCAACCACTCAGCCACCTCTCCGATAATTAAATAAAAGCTTAACACAGCGATGAAACTTTTAATTTAATGTGATTTATACTCAAAAAAAGCTGTTGGGTCTCTGTTACAATGCCGATTCTACCTATATTTTAATTTTTGAAATATAAAAATTCATTAACGCAATAGTGAACAACAAAGAAATTCACAAGGTCAAGGAAGCAAAAAATCCTTTATTAAGATTTCTTTGGGTCGGACTTGGTTGTCTTTTTGTAGGCTTAGGGGCAATTGGAGCTGTAGTCCCAGGTATGCCCACAACTGTCTTTTTAGTTTTAGCAGCGGCTTGTTTTATTAGGTCTTCTCAAAGACTTTATGACTGGTTAATTAGCAATAAAACCTTTGGTCCCTATTTAAAAGATTACAGAGAAGGTAAAGGAATTCCTCGGAGAGCTAAAGTATTAGCTTTATCTATGATAGTTATTTTTGTTAGCTTTGCAGTTTTTTATGCCATAGAAGCTAAACAAATAAAGGTCTTGGTAGGCTTAATTGGCCTTATCGGTTTCTTATTTGTATTCTTTAAAGTACCGGCAGCAAAGATCTAGAACTTATATCTAAAAGAAGCATTTATAGATCTTCCTGGCTCACCAAATAAGTCCAGCTCTTCATCATTCTCAGGTAACTCAGCTACTGAAGCCCATCTTATATATTTTTTATCTGTTAAATTCTCAACAGATACTCTTAACTGAAAATTATCGTTATGATTATAAAAACCAAATACATCAACCAAGCCATAACCAGATGTTGCAGCTCTTGGGGTGCACTCATTACCTGGTGTTCCACATTCGTGCCCTATTCCCACTGTAGGGACACCGCTTAAACCATTTTTACTTGAATCTACTAGATTAACTAATCCTTGTAGACCCCACTTTTCATTAGATGATATCCAGTCCAGGCCAACAATAAGTTCTTTAGGGTCAACTTCAGCTATGTCTTCTCCTTCATCATTTTTTCCTGAGCTAATTGATCCAGCAAATTTGGCATTAAGATTTTCTGAAATTTCTCTGTCGTATTCGAATTCAATCCCTTCAATATCAACACCTTCGTGATTATCGTACTGGTAGATAACTAAACCCAACGGTGAAAAGCCCATTGCTTCTGCATTTATAAAATCTTTAACTTTATTTTTATAAATGGTTATTTCCCACTCTCCTTGATCTTGCTGACCTCTCAAGCCTATTTCATAGCTCTTGCTTGTTTCAGATTTTAGATTTGGATTAGGTCTAACCGTGTATCTGTATGCAAAATTAGTGAATACAGTATTTGCACTCTCATAATCAGGTGCTCTAAATCCCTCACTGTATTGACTATAAAAAGTTAAATCTGAAGATATGTCATAGAGGTAACCTACCTTGAGCGAGGTTTCTGAATCCCCTACGTCTTTAATCTGATATCCCAAAGAATTACCATTGAGAAAGTAAGAATCTATAGAGGTATTGAGCTCATAATCATCATACCTGAAACCTAATGAAAGTACCTGGCTGTCAGAGAGGTTGATACGATCAATAAAGAAAAAAGCCTTGCGAACTGATTCAGAATCTGGAAAAGTCTTATTAGGGTAATTTTCTCCATCAACTGCAAAAGACATTGTGCCTGTAATCAGATTAGTTTCAGATCTCATTCTTGGTCTAGTGGTATCTGTTCTCTCGTAATCTAAGCCATAAACCATTTGGTGTTTTGTTAATGTTTTATACGCCTGTAAGGTCATTCCTTTGAGAGATTGATTAAACTCGAAATCACTAGTTCTCATCGTTGGGGTAGGAGCTGCCTGCATTCCATTAAGAAAAGAAACTTGTTGTTGTACGGTCAGTTGTCTCTGCTCAGTGTCTTGCTTGTAGAAAGTAACGCTACCTGTTTCCAATAAGCTTGAATTTTTTGGTGATAGATCAATCTTAAAACTTATTCTTTCCCTTGAGCCCTCATCTTCACCTAAAGAAGATGAAACTGCTCTTGGAGCTGGAAAATAAACAAACCCTTTTTCTGTATTAACAATCCAATCCCCATCCCATTCCTGCATATCAGCTACTAAACTAAGAATAGTTGTTTCTGAAGAATGAAAAATAGTCTTAGCCAAGAGGCTCTTCTGGTTCCCCTCAAAGGGGTTGGCTTCAAGGCTAAAGTCATCATGTATTTCTGTTTCGTTAAGGCCTCTACGAACAAGCTGAAGAAGACCTTCAATATTTTTTCCAACAGCAGCTGTCAGAAAATTAACCTTTTCTTGCTTATTTGATTGCTGTGTAGATGCATTAATTGAGAAGTACCTACCGCCTTCTCCAACCAAATCAGAGGGATCTTTTGTGATATAAGAAATAGCTCCAGCTAAACCATCGGATCCATATTCTACAGAACTAGGGCCTTTCATAATCTCTACTTTCTTCAATAAATCTGTATCAACAATATCCCTTCCATAGCCTGTATATGAATCAGATATTCTTTGACCATCAATTAGATAGATGGCACCACCATGAATACCCCTTATGTGTAAATCCTGTGTGAAAGAACGTCCATACTGATTTTCTTTATGGGCTGAGACTCCTGGAATGAATCTTACTAATTCAGCCAGACCATCAATCATCATGAGATCAAGATCTTGTGAACTTATTGAATCAACTGAACCTATAACTTCACTCGCAACCGTAGGTATTCGAGAAGAAATTACTATTAGTTCTTCGTCAACAGTTTCCAAGTGCTCTTCGTCAGCTGAAACTACGGTAAAAACGAAAAGTAAAAAACAAGAAAAAACCCTCTGAATCTTAGTCATTTGTAATCCTATTTATTGTTTAAAAGTTAACACTGGTTGGGTTTTGAAGCGGCATTATAATTTTTTTATTAAAAAAAATAACTATATTTTTAATCTTAAACCAAAAACAGTTGTCCTTGGTTTTTGTGCTCTAGCTCCATTTTTAGGAGCCCTTGCAATGATGTCTTCTTGATTTAAAATGTTCTCAACTACCATGTATACATCAAGGCTTTCATTGATCTGTTTTGATAAAGACACATCAACAATTCTGTAAGAGTCTATTTTGGTTCCTGAAGAACAATTTGCTACTGAACAAGTACTTCCATAAGCATAAAGTGTCGCATCACCATTAAATCCTGAATTTGTTCTAAATCCACCCCTGAAAGCTAGCTGAGAGTCAGGTAAGTCAGGAATGTCCATTCCTGCATTTACATCTCCCCAGAAGGAACTAGAGAAAGTATTATCAAAGCTTGCATCCGTAGAAGTGTAGATGGCACTGATTGGATAAGTTAATCCGGCTTCAGAAATGATTTCTGTTTGAGCAGTTAATTCCAATCCACTTATCGAAGCCGCTCCGGCATTGAAGGAATCACCAATCTCACATTCTCCTACAGCTCCTCCAGAAGCGGTACAACTTCCAAACATGTTTTGATAATCCGTATCAAAATAAACTAGTTCAACGAAAGTAGAGCCTTGAATGTACCTCATGCCTAACTCCATATTATCCGCTTCTTCTGGATCTGCTCCTCCGCTTGTGGGAGTAAATCCTTCATGAAATCCTAAAAATATTGAGGTATTGTCATTTACTTCATATGTTGCACCAAATCCAAACAAGCTATTATCTGAATCAGCTAACTTCTTTGGGTATCCTTTTTCAGTATTTATTGCACTTCTAGCTGAGTCTACATACCTTTCTTGTGTAATCTCCCAGTTTTCAGTTCTAAATCCAAGATTTAAAGATAAAGATCCAATATTTACTTCTTCATTTATATAAAAGGCAGTGGCTTCTGCTTCAGTAACCCTGTTATTAGAGCTATAACCTGGAGCGGAACCTTCACTGAGAGAACTCAGGTTTCCTCCTGACCAAGTAGCATATTCATATATTTGAAAGCGATCCTCTGAATCTTCAGTTGATCTATATCCTGCTGTAAAAGTCTGTTTGTCTGTACTGTATTGAATTTTTATATCAGTTCCTTCTGAAATATAAGCTCTATTGTTATTCTTAAGCTTTACTTCTACAGCCTGAGAGTTGGTCCCATGTAATATAGAGATGGCATCAAGATTCCCTGTATTTGCTGCTGCTATGATGTTGTTAATGCCATTTCCCAATCCATATACTTTACCGTTATCTATCTTATCCACCTTAAACCAGTTTCTTGCGAATTCATTCTCATAGATCGTGGCACTAAATTCTAAATCTCCCATGTCAGCTATATAATTTAATGAAAAAGTATCGTGGGCATTATCCATATTGTCATAAGCCGTTAATCCATATCTTTCATGTGGGTCCCTTCTAAAATCAGCTTCTGCCAACCCTACGTAAGATTGATCAGATGATTCATCAGAATCTTGGTATTTGAGGTTTAATTCATGATAGATTCCTTCTGATTCAGGATCTGAGTTTAGTCTTAATTTGACGACAACATCATCTTTATCAAAACCGGTGTTTTCGTTTGAATTCATAATTGAATCAAAGCCGTTGGTCTTCCATAAATGAGACTCTATTAGAAAAGCTACATTGTCCTGAACAACTCCATAATGAAAATGGGTTCTACTAGTTTGGTCTGCACCAAGCTCTTGGTTAAATAGACCTTCAGTTTCATCAGGTATAGGTGTGCTCAGTAAATTTATAGCACCACCCACTGTATAAGGTCCTTGAGTAATCGCTGCAGGCCCTTTCAAAACTTCTACACCGGCTAATCTTGGTGTCGTAGGAAAATAATAAGCAGAGGAAGACGCATAGGGAGCTGGAGCAATTAATACTCCATCTTCCATTAAGGTTACTTTGCCTGATCTATCTGCATAGGTTCCTCTTATACTAATATTTGGTCTTAGACCATAGCCCTCTTCAGGACGAAAATTGATACCAGGAACTGTCGACAAAATTTTATGAATATCTGTGTATTCATAAATCTTCAAGTCTTCAGTTGTAATCACAGAAGCTGAACCAGCAATTTCTAGGGCTTCTTCTTGTGATCCAATAATCTCAATAACTTCAATTTCTACATTTTCAGAGGCTGCATCATCCGAAGCAACATAAAAAGAAATAAAAGTAACAAATAAAAATAAGATGAGTCTGTTCATGCTTTGTAATCAAATGTTAATAATAATCATTCTCATTCTAAATGATAATGATTATTATTTACAAGTTAAAAATACTTACGATGAAAAATAAAATTTACGCCAAAGACTCAAACCGAAGAATAAAGACAAAAACCACAAAATTAATTCTACCCAATTAGGGTTACTGTTGTAGCCAAAAAAACCTTTAAGAAAAACACCTACTCTACCCTTGTCATGAAGCCAATGAGAAAATTTCTCTTTGCCATGCAGGTTATAGCTATAAAAAAAATCGTTATCATTATTATCCAAAGATTTTTTAGGGGTATGTACATTCCAAACTCTAACAATTTGATCTTTAGCTTTTAGAGTGGAGCCATCCTCTAGTTGTTTATCTTTAAGACCCACCCAATCAAGGTGATCCCCTTTTACTAAAAACTCTTCTGCTTCATGAGTACCATAGGCCACCATCCCTGAAGCAAAAAAGACCAGAAGAAGTGTTGTAACTCTAAAGAAAGAAGTAAGATCCACCTTCCTTCCCTGCACCACCACTAAATAACCTAACAAGATGGCCAGAATCATACCGGAGAAGAAACCGATGTAAGAAAAGCTTCCAAGAATGGAGAAACTACCCATTAAAAATATAGCTGTTTCAAATCCTTCTCTAAGAATAGCGAAGAAGACTAGAAAAAATACACCCCACCCTGCTGTTTTTAATGCACTAGAGGTTTGACCTTCAAGAACTTCCCTGTCACTTACTTTCTTTGCTAACCAAAAGATTACATACCAAAGTAATCCGGCAGTTATATACATTAAGGTAGCCTCAACCAGTTTCTCTATGGAAGCATTGCCGATTGACTCTTTTACGCTATTTAGAAATAAGGCTACTAAAAGGCTTGCGACTATAGAGGCACCTACTGCATACCAGAGTTGCAGAAGCTCTTTCTTAAGTCCTTGTCTGGAAATAACTGTATAAATTATTCCCACAATCAGTGCCGCTTCTAGTGTCTCTCTAAAGGTAATAATAAATTCATTCACAAATGCGAATGGTAATCATTATTATTTAAATGGCAAGTTATTAATTGTCGTGTGAACTGTGAAGATCTTTTTCTATGTCTTCGTGATCGCCTACCATGATGTGTTGTTCACTCTTAGTCACATACCTCTCTAATAGAGGAATACCCAGTAAAGGAATTATTCCGCCGAAAACTATGCCGAGTGCAGCAGAACGCATTGTAGGATCTAAGGCTGCTGCTATTAAATCAGCAAAGATATGTGCTATTACTGCCCCAATGATGCCTGCAATATGACCATTGGAAGCCAATTTAAGAAGTCTATTTATACTCCAACCGCTGTAATAACCTATGATTAAGATACTGACATGTACTAAACCAAAGATGAATCCTCGCATCACCCCCTGGTCAAGTTCCAATATTCCCATTTACGTGTCTAAATTTTTATCCAACTGAAAAGTATCATGAAGGGCATTGACCGCCTTTTCCATTAAGCCTTTTTGGATTACAACTGATATTTTTATCTCAGAAGTTGTGATCATGAGAATGTTAATTTCATGATCGGCGAGAGACTGGAACATCTTACTTGCAATACCAGACTGACCCCTCATACCTCTTCCCACTACACTAACTTTGGCTATATCATCATCTACTTCTATAGAACCACCACCTAAGGATTCTGAGGTCTCTTTTAAAACCTTTTCAGCTGAAGAAGCATCGCTTTGGTCAACCGTAAAGGTAAAGTCAGTTGTATTATCAGCACTAATGTTTTGAACAATCACATCAACATCTATACCTGCATCGCTTACAGGACCCAAGATCTTTGCAGCAACACCGGGGAGATCGGGGACCCCTCTTACTGTTAGTTTTGCCTCTGTATCTATGCTACTAATACCTGAAATTACCGGTCTCTCCATGTCCTCTTTCTCCTCGACTAAAGTACCTTCACCTTCTGAAAAGCTTGAAAGAACTCTTATGGGCATATCATGTTTACTGGCATATTCTACCGCACGTAACTGAAGAACTTCAGCGCCAGTACTTGATAGCTCTAACATTTCATCAAAAGAAATTTGTTCTAAAAGTCTAGCTTTAGAACAAATCCTTGGATCAGTAGTAAATACACCGTCCACATCAGTGTATATCTGACACTCATCTGCCTGAAGAGCTACCGCGATAGCCACTCCAGTGGTATCAGAGCCTCCTCTTCCTAAAGTTGTTATATCGCCTTCTTCATTCATACCCTGAAACCCTGTGATGACAGGTATCACGCCTTTATCTAACTGTTTAATTAATTTTTCTACTTTTACATCTACTATTCTGGCTCTGCCATGCTTTTTATTAGTCTTAATGCCTAGTTGGTAAGCGGTATAGGACTTTGCTTTCAAATTTCTTTTACCCAGAACCATGGCCATCAAAGCAACCGATATCTGTTCTCCGGTTGAAACCAGGGCATCGTATTCCCTGAGGTTTGGTTCTGTTTCAATTGATTTAGCAAGATCAATTAGCCTATCTGTTTCCTCTCCCATAGCGGAAAGCACAACAACGACTTTGTGACCTTCAGAAATAGTCTTCGCAATAATGTCTGCAACAACTTCAATACGCCCTGCATCCGCAACCGAAGTGCCACCAAATTTCTGTACAAGCAGTTTTTCCATAGCTGTTAACCCAAAAAGGGTGCGTATTCTATAGCACTACGAATTTAAAGAAACCAGAAATTCTGAAAGAGAGGCTAAAGCAATATCTATATCTTCAACATTCTCTATACCACCTTGAGAAAAATCTGCACGTCCGCCACCACTGCCCCCTAGAAGATTTACCATATGGTCCATCACTTTTCTTGCATCTACTTTTTCTAAATCTTTATGCCTAGCGATAACGATAGGAATCTTATCTTCGAAAATAGAAATCAGCACAATTAAAGAATTTTTCTCTTTATTTCTAAGCTGGTCAGCAGCTTCTCGTAACGCAGATGAATCTAGGCCCTCCATTTTGTGGGCAAAGACTTTTATGCCTTCAATTGCTTCAGATTCAAGTGATAAGTCTGAAGCTGTAGCAGACAAATTAGTTGATTTAAGTTTGTCTACTTCTTGTTTGAGTGATTTATTAGTTTCAATGAGTTGGGATACTTTTTCTGAAACCTGTTCTGAAGAAGTATTCAGCTGGAGAGCTAGTGAGTCTAAATTATCATGACTGTCTTGTGAAAGATTTAGAGCAGCTTCCCCTGTTAGAGCTTCTATTCGACGCACACCTGCAGAAATACTAGTTTCTGCCATTACCTTAAAATAACCTATGTCCCCTGTTCTTTGAACATGAGTACCACCGCAAAGTTCTACAGAGAAATCGCCTCCCATAGACAATACCCTTACTTGCTCAGCATATTTATCCCCAAAGAAAGCTAAGGCTCCTTTCTTTTCAGCTTCTTTGATGGGCATGGTTTCAGTGGTGGCTTCACTATTAGCTCTTATTTCTGCATTAACTATTGCTTCAATTTGTTTTATCTCTTCTTTCGATACCTGTTTCTTATGAACAAAATCAAACCTTAGCTTTTCTTCATTTACCAAAGACCCTCTTTGTTCTACATGGTCACCCAAAACAGTTCTTAAGGCAGAGTTAAGCAGATGGGTTGCAGAGTGATTTAATACAATTTTATTTCTAGCCTGCTGATTTATCTTCGCAACCACTGAATCACCTTTAGAAGCACTTCCTTTAGACAAGGATCCAACATGACCAACATGATCTCCAATCTTTTGTGTATCTTTTATTTCAAATTCAAATTTATTTCCAGTCAGCACACCAGAATCTCCAACTTGGCCTCCCGATTCTGCGTAAAAAGATGTCTTATCCAGAATTACAACAGCCTCTTGGTTTTTCTTTAATTTTTCTTGTGCTTTACCATCTGAAAGAGAAACCAATTCTACTATTTTTGCCTTAACTTCATTTTTTTCATACCCAACGAACTTAGTGCTACCTTTTAAATTTAATGATTCTGGAATAACTGATCTAAAAGCACTTGCTTCTCTTCCTCTTTCTTTTTGTTTAGCCATGGCTTCTTCATACCCTTTTAAATCAACCTTCAGGTTATTCTCTCTAGCAAAATCTGCTGTCATATCAGGGGGAAAACCGTAAGTATCATACAACCTAAAAATGAGCTCCCCTGAAATAGTTTTTCCTTTCAAGTTATTAACTTCTCCTTTTAAAAGGTCCATGCCTTGGACCAAAGTTGAAGCAAATTGTTCCTCTTCTTGAAGAATATTAGCCTTTATAAGTTTGCTATTTTTTTTCAAAATTGGGTAAGCATTACTCATTTGTTTCACTAAAGTTGGCACCATAGAAGACAGTACTGGTTGCTTTGATCCTAGCTTGTCAGCGTGTCTCAATGCACGTCTTATTATTCTTCTTAACACGTAACCCCTTCCCTCATTGGAAGGACTGATTCCATCTGCTACTAGAAAAGCACTAGCTCTTAAATGGTCTGCAATAACTTTTAAAGAAGGATCATTTAAGTCTTTAGTGCCACAGATACTTGCAGCTTCTTTGATTAAAGGTGTAAATAAGTCTGTTTCAAAATTATCATGCTTTCCTTGCAATACCGCTGCCATTCTTTCTAAACCCATTCCTGTATCCACACAAGGATTTGGAAGAGTATTTAAAGTGCCGTCTTTTGAACGATCAAACTGTGCGAAAACTAAATTCCATATTTCTATAAATCTATCGCCTGGATCTGAGCCCATAGCGGGCGGAGATCCTTCTACTTGAGAACCATGATCGTAGTATATTTCGCTGCAAGGGCCACAAGGACCCGTGTCTCCCATGGTCCAAAAATTTTCTTCTTCATCGAGCCTAGAAATTCTTTCTCCAGGAATTCCTATTTCTTCTTTCCATATGGCTTCTGATTCATCATCATCTTTAAAAACTGTTACCCACAGCTTATCGGCAGGAAGAGAATATTTATTGGTTAATAGCTCCCAAGCAAACTCAATAGCTTCCCTTTTGAAATAATCTCCAAAGCTAAAATTACCTAACATCTCAAAAAAAGTGTTATGCCTAGCCGTATACCCTACATTTTCTAGATCGTTATGCTTTCCTCCCACTCGCAAGCATCTTTGAGAGCTTACAGCTCTTGTATAAGGTCTTTTTTCCACTCCCAGTAAGACATCTTTAAAAGGAACCATGCCTGCATTGGTAAACAACAATGAAGGGTCATTTTGAGGGATTAAAGAACCGCTATCGACTAATTCATGATCCTTTGATATGAAATAGTCTAAGTAAGTTTTTCTTATTTGCTTGGTTTTCACACTAATCTCAAAAGCTTAAACTTCTAAAAAATCTCCGCAAAGAAGTTCTTCATTGACTGCCAGGATCTTTCATTCGCAGACTTGTTGAACTGAGTACCCAGATTTGGATCATTTGCATCCGGATTGGTAAAGGCATGATAGGTTCCCCCATAACTATGTAATTGCCAATCTGCATCTGCTTCGGTCATTTCTTTTTGAAATGTATCAACCATATCAAGCGGCACCATTGGATCTCTTTCTCCATGCAAAACTAAGACTTTAGCCTTGATCCCTTTTTCTGAAATATCAGAAGGCATCAAAAGACCATGAAAACTCACTACTCCACTTAAATCTTCTCCAGACCTAGCCAGATCAAGTACAACTAATCCTCCAAAGCAGTACCCGATTGCAGCAGCTCGACTCGAATCAACCCCTGGTAAGCTCTTTCCGTAATTTAAGGCCGAAACAATACGATCCTTCAACATGTCTCTATCACTTACTAGTGGTGTCATCAGCGATTCATTTTCAGCTGTATCTGCTCCTACTTTTCCATTTCCGTACATATCTACAGCAAATCCAACATACCCTAAAGCAGCAAGATCTTCAGCCCTTTGATGAACAAATTCATCTTTACCAGCCCAAGTATGTACTATTAATACTAAAGGGGCATTCTCAGCATCTGGAAAAGCTACATAACCCTTTAAATCAATGTTTTTGGCTTGGTAATTAACTGTTTCTGTCTTCATAAGTTAGTCCTCCACTTTAGTTAATTCTACTTTAAATCTTTTGTAATTCTGCACGTAATGCTGGGCAGAAAGCAACAATCCCTTCTTTTTATCTTCATCTAGGGATCCTTTAATTTTTCCAGGTGAACCCATGACAACCGATCCATCGGGTACTTCCATGCCTTCAGTGACTAAAGCATTGGATGCAATTAAACAACCTGATCCTATTTTTGCACCATTTAATACCACCGCGTTTATGCCAATTAAACTCCCATCTCCTATGCTACATCCATGAAGCATAGCTTGATGACCTATTGTTACATCTTTTCCTATTTCTACCGGAAAACCCAAATCAGTATGGACGACTGCCCCATCCTGAACATTACTGCCTTCTCCCACAGTAATCAGCTCTGTATCACCTCTTAAAACAGCACCAAACCAGACACTGGCATCTCTACATAACTTGACCTTGCCTAATACTATAGCTGTCTCGGCAATGTAAAAATTATCTCCGTCTGTCTCAACAGAATATTCCCCTAAGTCAAACTTCATCCTTCCTCTCCCTCTATTTTACTTGGTAAAGACATATCAATCTTCGCATCTAGAGCTCTATTCAAAAAATTAACTGTAATCATAGCGGTTAAGCCCCAAATTACGTAGGAACTATACTTGTAAGCAGGCATATAAAAAGTCTCTCCGTTTCTATTCACTTCATCATTTCTATATCTTTTGTCCTTTAAAAGAAAAGAAAGTGGCACTTTAAAACATGCCTCGATTTCTTCTGAGCTCGTATTAAGCTCGACATCGCCGGGAATAACGCCCACAAAGGGTGTAACACTGACATTAAACCTACTAACCATAGTATCTAGAGACCCTAAAATTTTTACACAATTCTGTGGTAAACCTATCTCTTCTTCTGATTCCCTTAAAGCGGTCATTATCAAAGAAGAGTCTGATTCTTCTTGCATACCACCAGGAAAAGAAACCTCACCTTGATGAGAAGAAACTTTATTTGACCTTAAAGTGTAGATGACTTCAGGGTTTTCTTCATCAGTTAGGGCTATAAGTACAGCTGCTTTAGGTAAATCTGATTTAGGATCAGATTGTTTCAATGACAACTGATCTAGCCAAGTTGATTCTTTATTATTTAGGTTTTCCTCTATTTTTTTGAGCATGGATAGTTAATTTTTAATTTACATAATAGTTTATACTTCCGAAAATCAAATCAAAAATAATCCTTAATAAATGAAATATTGCAGCAGTTGTGGCAGTGAGGTCGAGCTTAAGATTCCAGAAGGTGACAATCTGCCGAGATATTGCTGCACCAGTTGCGACGATATTCATTATCAAAACCCTAAAATTGTGACTGGCACCTTACCCATAAAAGAAGAAACGATTCTTTTGTGTAAAAGGGCTATTCATCCTAGACAGGGTTTATGGACTTTGCCTGCAGGGTTTTTAGAAAATGGAGAAACCGTAGAGCAAGGAGCCTTCCGAGAAACTCTTGAAGAAACAAGTACTGAGGTAAAGATGGATCATCTTTATGCAATTTTTAATATCCCTCAGATCAGTCAAATCTATATGCTTTTTTTAGCAGAGGTTATTGCAGAAGACTTTGGTCCAACTTCTGAAAGTCTTGAGGTAAGACTATTTGAAGAAGACAGCATTCCTTGGGAAGAGCTTGCTTTCCCATTCGTGCCTTTGGTCCTGAAGCATTATCTGAATGACAAGAAAAATAACAAATTTGATTTAAGAATTGAGACCATAGAAAGGCCAGCTAAAAAACCTAATCAATAAACTCTCTGGCATTTAAAAAGAATTTAATCCAAGGACTGTATTCACCCCAATCCTCTGGTTTCCAAGAATGTTGTACAGATAAGAATGATCTTTCTGGGTGTGGCATCATTAAAGTTATTGTTCCTAAAGTATTTGTTACTCCTGCTATACCTGACAAAGAGCCGTTCGGATTATTTGGATAAGCTTCTGTTGTCTGGCCTTCATCATCAGCATAAGTTATAGGAACTAATCCTTGATGAATTAATTTATCTATTTCACTTCTAGCTAAACTGATTTGACCCTCTCCGTGTGCCACTGCTACCGGCAAAACCGAATTTTCCATGTCTTTAAAAAAGATTGAAGGTGATTTATTAACCAGCAATTGGGTTAATCGTGCTTCGAACTTTTCAGATTCATTTCTAACAAACCTGGGCCACAAATCAGTGTCAGGTATAAGCTCTGACAGAAGTGCCAACATTTGACAGCCGTTACAAACTCCCAAAGTAAATACATCGTCTCGACTGAAATAATTTATGAAATCTAGACTTAATTTATCATTGTAAAGAATACTAGTAGCCCAACCTTCCCCTGCTCCCAATACATCACCGTAAGAAAATCCCCCGCAAGCCACTAAACCATTAAATTCCTCTAACTTTCTCTTACCCTTTATTAAATCTGTCATATGAACATCAATACAAGAGAATCCCACCCTATCAAAAGCAGCTGCCATTTCTACTTGCCCATTAACACCTTGTTCTCTAAGTATTGCGATTTGAGGTTTTTTAGGTGAAGCTATTAATTTTTTTGGGATTTCAAATGAAACCTTGGGATTTAATCCTTCTCTTTTGTCGTCAGTATCAAATAAATACTCGTCTTCAGCAGTCTTAGGGTTGTCTCTAAGAGATTGCATTTTATGGCTCACGAAGTTCCATTCTTTAAGAAGATCACTTAACTTCCATTCGAAAGCCAAACTCTCATTTTGAAAAACTTTGATGTCCTTTGACTCATTTGGTGAAGCAATTCTATAAATATGATCTTTTAAACCTGCTTCAGAAACTAAATTGATAACCTCTTCTGTATTTTCGGTTGGAACTTGAATTACCATTCCCAATTCTTCATTAAATAAAAAATCTAGTATTTGTTTATTAGTTTCGCAAACCACTTCTAGCTTTATATCAAGTCCACTTCTTCCACAAAAAGCCATCTCTAGGAGACTACAAATTAAACCGCCGTCAGATCGGTCATGGTAGGCGATAATCTTCTTTTCTTTTATAAGTTGATGAATAACTTTTACTAAATTAGGCATTTCATTTACACATTCAACATCCGGAACTGATCCTAGGAATTGAGAAGATACTTGGAAAGCAATACTTCCCCCCATTCTTTTCTTTCCTTTTGCTAGATCAATAAAAATTAGTTCAGAAGATTTGCAGGAAGTTAGGTTAATCTGGGGAGTAATTGCTAAATTTACTTCTTTAAGTGGGGCAAAAGCTGAAACTATTAGAGATAGAGGAGAAGTGACTGAATGTTCATTCTTTTCTTCATCACGCCAACTAGTAGCCATGGATAAAGAATCTTTACCTACAGGTATACATATATCCCATTTGGGACAAAGATCCAAACCAACTGCCTCAACTGCTTCATAAAGATCTTGATCTCCTTTTAACTTATCTGGTGCACCCATCCAATTTGCAGAAATTTTTATGTCTGAAAGTTTCTCTATTCCAGAAGATATAATGTTGGTAACTGCTTCACCTACTGCCATCCTAGAAGCAGCTTTCGAGTTAATAATTGCACAAGGGGTTTTTTCACCAATTGCCATTGCCTCTCCAGTGGAGGATGAAAAACCAGAAAGAGTTACAGAATTATCTGCCACTGGAACTTGCCAAGGACCTACCATTTGATCCCGTGATATTAAACCTGTTATAGATCTATCCCCAATTGTTATCAGAAAGCTCTTGCTGCCTACAGTTGGATGTCGCAAAACATTTCTTAGTAAAGAATTAATATCTTGATCAAGAGTTTTGGACTCAATAATTTCTTCCTTTTCTCTTTTAAACTTCCTGACTAATTTTGGTGTATTTCCAAAAAGAGTCTCAAGAGGGATATCTATTGGATAATTATCAAATAATGAATCATGTACTTTCAGGTCATTTCCTTCCGTTATTTCCCCTAAAACCGCGACAGGGCACCTTTCCCTATCACATATATCTAAGAATCCTTTTAACTCTTTAGTTTCTATTGCCATTACGTATCTTTCTTGAGATTCATTGCACCAAATCTCCATAGGCGACATATCAGGTTCGGCATTTGGTATGTCTCTAAGTTGTATCAGCCCTCCATGCCCACTATCTTTTATTAATTCTGGTATAGCATTAGATAGACCCCCTGCACCTACATCATGAATAAATAAAATGGGATTAGAGTCTCCTCTCTGCCAGCAATTATCAATAACCTCTTGGCACCTTCTTTCCATTTCGGCGTTATCTCTCTGAACAGAAGCAAAATCTAAGTCCAGTTCAGCTTCTCCAGATAATAAAGAAGATGCAGAACCACCACCTAACCCGATTAGCATAGCCGGTCCACCCAAAACAATTAGTTTAGAGCCAACCGGTACTGGACTTTTCTTCACATGAGAGTCTCTTATGTTGCCTAAACCTCCCGCAAGCATAATAGGTTTGTGATAACCATAAGTATTCTCATCAATTTTCATTTCAAAGGTACGGAAGTAACCCAAGATATTAGGTCTGCCGAATTCATTGTTGAAAGCAGCTGCTCCGATTGGGGCTTCTAACATTATCTGTAAAGGTGAACAAATTCGATCGGGTTTATTTTCTTTCCCTTCCCATTTTTCTTCAAAATTAGGAATCCTTAAATTTGAAACACTAAAACCGCACAGACCTGCTTTTGGTTTCGCTCCTCTTCCAGTAGCGCCTTCATCCCTAATTTCTCCACCCGAACCTGTGGAAGCACCTGGAAAAGGCGAAATGGCAGTTGGATGGTTATGCGTTTCTACTTTTGTTACCAAATGTATTGGCTCTTCTTCAGCTTTATAGATAGATGCAGGATTTGGAAAAAACCGCTTAGCTTTATGGCCCTTTAGTATTGCAGCGTTATCTTCATATGCCGAAAGGACTCCATGGGGACTTTTTTTATAAGTATTACGGATCATGTCAAAAAGGCTCATTGAATGAGTTTGACCATCTATTTCCCACTCAGCATTAAAAATCTTGTGCCGACAATGTTCAGAATTTGCCTGAGCAAACATCATAAGTTCAGCATCAGTCGGATTTGATTTTTTTTCTAAGTAACTGTTATACAAATAATCTATCTCTTCTTCACTTAAAGCCAAACCCAAAGAGCTATTTGCTTCTTGTAAAGACTTTTTTCCTTTTCCCAGAATATCAATTCTAAGAACTGGCTTGGGTTGAGTTTGTTTGAATAATTTGTGAGCATCAGCAACCGTTGTGATGACAGCTTGGGTCATTCGATCATATATTTTTTGACCTATTTCAATAATTGATTTTTCTTTCAAATCAGATTGAGTATCCAAGGAAAAACATAAGCCTTTTTCAATTCTTTTAAGAGGTTTAAGGCCTGCATTAGAAAGAATGTCTGTAGCTTTTGAAGACCAAGGCGAAATAGTACCTATTCTAGGAATCAAAATAAATTGATCTGCCTCTAGCTCTTTCTTAACGACTTGAGCCTTTAAAATTTTACTAAGTCTGTCTTCTGTTTGAATTCCTAATTCTTTACTCTCCTCTGATAAAGAACAAAAGAAAAAATCTTCACAATTTATTGATTGGATGTCATAAAAATCTCTTTTAATAAGTTCTATAAGAGCTTTTAATCTAAACTCAGAAAGACCTTGTTGCCCCTTTAAAGCAACGAATGAGGAAAGCTCGTCTTTCGTTGAAACCATTGAGTTTTGAGGGGCGTATTATAGATTAAGCAAAGAAATACAAAAACCACTTTATATTGTGTTGTTTTAAGTTATTGAACACAATATATAGTGATTAATCATAAATTGTTATTTATAATTACCTACCCAAGAGGGGTATTTTTTGTTTTGAACAAGATAAGATTGGTTTCCTTTTTTGGTCTTCTAGTTATCGCCTTATTGGGTCTTGATAATTCCGTTGTTTCGTTCAACTCTAACAACACAGTTTATCTAGAAGAAGAGTTAAATCTAATGTGGAACGAACAGGACCCTGCTGGAAAAGAGATCTTCGTAGCACGCATGAATCAAAGGCTACCTGAGTGGGTAAATTTATTTAAAGAAGCAGCTAGCCAAACAGATCAGCACTGGACTCTTCTAGCTGCAATCAGTTATCAAGAATCACATTGGGATCCTAAAGCCATCTCAAAAACTGGAGTCCGAGGACTAATGATGCTTACCCAAAAAACAGCTAGGGAAGTAGGTATAACTAAAAGAACTGACCCTAAGCAAAGTGTGATGGGTGGTTCTATTTACTTTCAGAGTCTTTTAGAAAGACTCCCTGAATCTATTCCTAGACAAGATAAACTTTGGATAGCAATTGCTGCTTACAATTTAGGTTTTAGCTACTTAAAAGAAGCCAGAAAGAAGACATTAAATGCCAATGGAAATGCTAATAGCTGGACTGAAATCTGTAATACTTTAATTCTTATGGCAAAAGAAGAAGATGACCCCTCTATGGCTACCAGGATTAATGAGGCTGTAGACTATGTACAAAATGTTCAGCTCTACTATAGGACTCTCTCGGTTAATAAAAGGAATTCTTCTATTTAACTTAGTTAAGACATAAATAACTTTTCTTTTAGTTCAGTCACTCTATCTCTGTGAGCTGCAGCCTCTTCAAATTCTAGATTTTTAGCATGCTTATACATCAGGTCTTCTAAAAGAGTAATTTCTTTTCTCATTTGATCTGGATCATTAAGCTCCTGGAGCGGAGTAAATTTAAATATATCAAGAGATTTTTTCTTACTCTTAGCTTGCCCTCTCTTTCTTGTTGACCTTGCTCCTTCCATAATGTCTAGTACAGATTTTTTTATTCCTTTAGGAGTTATGGAGTGTTCCTTATTAAAGTCTTCTTGAACTTTTCTTCTTCGACTAGTTTCATCAATGGCCCTTTGCATTGAGCCAGTAATCTTGTCAGCATAGAGAATGGCTTTGCCAGAAATATGTCTTGCTGCCCTTCCAATTGTTTGTATAAGAGAGACATCAGATCTTAAAAATCCTTCCTTATCAGCATCTAAGATAGCAACCAAAGCAACCTCTGGAATATCTAGGCCTTCCCTTAATAAGTTGATGCCCACAAGAACATCAAATTCTCCTAGCCTGAGATCTCTAATGATCTCTATCCTTTCCACTGTGTCTATGTCGGAATGCAAATACCTAACTCGAATTCCATTTTCATCTAAGTAGTCAGTCAAGTCTTCTGCCATTCTCTTGGTTAGCACAGTAACTAAAACCCTTTTATTCTTAGGTGCATATTTATGAATTTCTGAAAGTAAATCATCCACTTGGTTTGTAGCCGGTTTAACTTCAACTTCAGGATCTACCAAACCTGTTGGCCTAACCAGCAACTCAACTACTCTTCCTGATTTTTCCTTTTCATATTTTCCTGGAGTCGCGGAAACAAAGATTCTTTGACCCGATAGCATTTCCCATTCATCAAACCTTAACGGTCTATTATCCAAAGCAACTGGAAGACGGAACCCGTAATCAACCAGAGTTTGCTTTCTAGAACGATCTCCTCGAAACATACCGCCCAATTGTGGTAACGAAACATGAGACTCATCTATAAAAACCAGAGTGTCTTCAGCAAGATAGTCATACAGAGTTGGTGGTGGCTCTCCCGGTTGTCTATCAGAAAGAAATCGAGAATAATTTTCAATTCCTGTACAAAACCCGAGTTCCTGTAACATCTCTATATCATATAGAGTGCGTTGCTCCAGCCGTTGTGCCTCAACCAGTCTATTCTCTTTGTTTAACTCGTCTAGTCTGGTCACCAACTCTTCTTTAATAAATTCAACCGCCTTCAAAATTCTATCCCTAGAGGTGACGTAGTGAGACTTTGGATAAATTGTTGCTCTGGGAACATCCCTAATAACTTCTCCCGTTAACGGATCAAAGTATTTTAATGATTCTATTTCATTACCAAATAGCTCTATTCTCAAAGCTTCTTTTTCTGAATCAGCAGGAAAAACATCTATTACGTCTCCACGCACTCTGTATACAGATCTTCTAAAGTCCGCTTCATTTCTTTCATATTGCAACTCGGCCAGTCTTCTTATAAGTGTCCTTTGGTTTATTTGTTCTCCACGATCTAAGTGAATAACCATTTGGAAATACCTTTTAGGATCTCCTAACCCATAAATTGCTGATACTGATGCTACTATCACAACATCCCTTCTTTCCATGACAGCTTTAGTTGCTGATAAACGCATCTGGTTTATGTGTTCATTTATGGAAGCATCTTTTTCAATGTAAATGTCTGTGGTAGGAACATATGCTTCAGGTTGATAGTAATCGTAATAAGATACGAAATACTCAACCGCATTGTTTGGTAAGAATTCCTTAAATTCTCCATACAATTGGGCAGCTAAGGTTTTATTGTGCGCCATAACAATTGCAGGCCTCTGAAGCTCCTCAATTACTTTTGCCATAGCAAATGTTTTCCCTGATCCGGTGACACCCAGTAAAGTTTGATTAAGGAGACCGCTATTGACTCCCTCAACTAACTCTTTAATGGCCTTAGGTTGATCGCCTGCAGGATTAAAATCTGATATGACTTGTAGTTCTTTAGACATAAGCTTTATTAGAAATTTATTATAAGCTTTGAAGTAGTTATAATTAACATATTCCCCGATAGCTCAGTTGGTAGAGCAAATGACTGTTAATCATTGGGTCGCTGGTTCGAGCCCAGCTCGGGGAGCCAAATTGTAAGGGGCCTAGTATTTAAGGCCCCAAAATAAAAAAAATGCCTTCAAGACTTTTTAATCCAAATACTGAAGAACCATTTACTCTCAGCAGATCTAGAGTAGATAACTTCCTTGAATGCCCAAGGTGTTTTTATTTAACTAACAGACTTGGAATAGCCAGACCTTCAACCTTTCCATTCAACCTTAATAACGCAGTCGATGAACTTTTAAAAAATGAATTTGACGGTTACAGAAAGAAACAGAAACCGCACCCAATCCAAGTAGAAAATAATCTAAATGCCATCCCCTATGAACATCCAGAACTAGATAATTGGAGAGAATCTCTTAGAAACGGAGTAAAAAGATTCCATGAACCTACAAATCTGATTCTGAGGGGAGGTATTGATGACGTTTGGATAGATAAAAAAACAAATAAACTAATTGTTGTGGACTATAAAGCTACCTCTAAAAAAGGGGAAGTAACTTTAGACGCCGACTGGCAAATTGGCTATAAGAGGCAAGTGGAATTTTACCAATGGCTATTTCGGGGTAATTCTTTCGATGTATCTGATACGGCCTATTTCGTTTATTGTAATGGGATAAAAGATAAAAGTGAGTTCAATAACCGACTAGAATTCAAAGTTAAGCTAATTCCTTATAAAGGAAACGATGAGTGGGTTGAGCCCACCTTGAAAGACCTCAAGTATTGTCTTTTAGCAGAAGAACCTCCAAAGGCTGCTGATAATTGCAGCTACTGTAGATTTGTTACTAAAAATCTTACTGTTTAACTATCTTCTTCTCCAGAAGGTGCCTTCTTTTGAATCTTCCAAAATAATGTTTTTTTCTAATAACTGATCTCTTATCTCATCTGCTTTTGAATAATCCCCTTCATCTCTTGATTTTTCTCTTTCGTCTATAAGTGCTTGAACTTCTGATTCGTTCATTTCTACACCTGATTTAAGAAATATTTCAGGGTCTTGTTCCAATAACCCTAGAGAATTAGATAAATTGATTAATTCCTTAGCCAATACTTTGGTCTTTTCTATATCACCGCTCTCTTTTAATTTGTTAATTGTTTTAGCTAGATCAAATAGAACTGATAAGGCTTCTGGCACATTAAAATCATCATCCATAGCTTCTTGAAACTGCCCTGTATGTGAACCTCTAGAAAGTTCATCAGTTAAGGAAATATCAACATCGTGAATTGCTGTGTAAAGCCTTTCCAAAGCTGCTTTAGATTCTACTAAGGCTTCTTCTGAATAGTTTATTGGGCTCCTGTAATGACTTGAAAGTAAGAAGAACCTAAGGACTTCATAAGGATAATCCTTTAAAGCATCTCTTATGGTAAGGAAGTTATCTAAGGATTTAGACATTTTTTCTTTATCTATTCTTAGAGGCCCCGTATGCATCCAGTACTTAGCAAAGTTATTTCCTGTAGCAGCCTCTGATTGTGCTATTTCATTTTCATGGTGTGGGAATTTGAGATCTGAGCCTCCTGCATGAATATCAAAGGTATCCCCTAAGGCATCCATACTCATAGCAGAGCACTCTATGTGCCAACCAGGTCTGCCTTTTCCCCAGGGAGAATCCCAAGCTAGATTTTCATCTCCTTTTTTCCATAAAACAAAATCAGCAGGATTTCTTTTTTCTTTGTCTATTTCAATTCTTGCTCCTGAAAGAATTTCATCCATCTTTTGATTAGATAATTTTCCGTACTCTGGAAAAGACTCCACTGAGAAATAGACATCCCCACCCTCGTGGTAAGCATAACCTCCTTCTATTAACCTACTAATCAGGTCAAGTATTATTTGGATATTTTCTGTTGCTCTTGGTTCCTTATCAGGTGAAATCATTCCCAAGGCATTAAAATCAGAGGTCATTCTTTCAATATATCGATCAGTTAAAACAGAAGGTTCTTGGCTTGTTTCTTTGGCTCTTTGCAAAATTTTGTCATCGACATCAGTTATATTCCTGATGTATTTAACTTCTATATTTCTAGACCTAAGGTATCTAACAATCATGTCAAAGGATAAGAAAGTTCTAGCATGGCCTATATGACAATCGTCGTAGACTGTCATTCCACAGACATAGATACTGATTTTTCCTTTCTCAAATGAATCTAAATCTTCTTTTTTTCCGGTTAAAGAATTAAAAACTTTCATGGTCTCTCAGTGGTTATCCAATTATTACAATGGAAGCAAGTCTATAAAGTTCGTATTATATCGCTCCAGATTAATCAATTTGGTAAAAAATGAAGCAATTTTAGGTATATATTGGCTTGTTCCGTTATTAGAAAAAGAAAAGGAGATAAAAGTGGTAACTTTTGAAACAACTATGGGCTCTATCGTTATAGAGTTGTTTGAAGACGATGCACCCATTACAACTAAAAATTTTTTAGATTATGCAAATAGTGGTTTTTATGATGGAACTCTCTTCCATAGAGTTATACCAGGCTTTGTAATTCAAGGAGGAGGATTAGAAACAGGAATGAAGAACAAGTCAGGAAACCCTCCTATTGAGAACGAAGCAAATAACGGACAAAAGAACTTAAAATGGAGTCTGTCTATGGCACGAACAAGCGATCCACATTCAGCTACTTCACAATTTTTTATAAATCTTGAAAATAACTCTAGTCTAGATCATACCGCTGAAACTCCACAAGGATGGGGCTATGCTGTTTTTGGTACCGTGATTGAAGGCTTTGAAACCGTTGAAGCCATTGCTGCAGTTGCAACAGGCAGCTCAGGTGGTCATCAAGATGTACCGCTTGAAGATATAACTGTTCAAAAGACAAAAGTAACAAAAGAGTAAAACTTATGGCTTATTGCTTCATTTCTGACCTTCATCTTCAAGAAGAAAAGCCTAAAGTGACAGAAGCTTTTTTATCTTTTCTAGATACAACTGCAAGAGAAGCTCAACACCTTTATATTCTGGGTGATCTTTTTGAAGTATGGATTGGAGATGATTTTAAGAGCGAGCTTTCACATCTAATAAAAGAAAAGTTATTACTTCTTAAAGCTACTTCTACATCTGTTTTTGCTATGCATGGAAATAGAGACTTCTTAATAGGTGAGAGATTTTGTGAAGATACCGGAATAACTCTACTTGATGATCCTTACAAGCTAGATCTTTTCGGAAAAGCTACCTTGTTAATGCATGGAGATTTACTTTGTACTAAGGATGTCGATTACCAAGAATTTAGAAATACGAGCCGCAATCCACAGTGGAGAAAAGAATTCCTAGACAAGCCCATTGAAGAAAGAGAGAGAATGGCTGAGGCATTGAGACTAGATAGCAAAGAAGCCACTAACTTAAAGAAAGATGAGATTATGGATGTAACCCCCGAAGCAGTAGAGGAAATTATGACTTTGCATAACGTAGAACTTCTAATTCATGGCCACACACACCGCCCCAAAGTTCACTCACTTGAAATCAATGAGACCCCTGCACAAAGAATTGTTTTGGGGGATTGGGATAAATCGGCTTGGTATATATGGATGGATAATAAATCTTGTGAACTTAAAGAGTTTCCTATTGCTTAACCCTATTCTGTAGAAATAATCCCAAAATAATTAAAATCAATGCCAATAAAAATCTTGGGTCACTAAGGTAAAGAGCTGTTTCAACAGGATAAGCTATGGTTTTCTCCAATGCGGCCACTTTAAAGTCATGCTTACTTAGCATATTGGGGTGCGTTACCACTTCCATAAAAGCCCTTCTACTCTTATACCTCATTAGGGCAGCTTGATCCCATATCTCCGCTCCCTCTATTCCCACTAAATCCATTGAAGGGTGAATTGCGTAACCTGCAAAAACAGGGTGACAAGCTCTTTTGATAAGTTGCGAATACATATGTTCCATATATCGATCAAGCAAGCTTTCTGCTGACTCTCCTGGCTCTGCTCCCTCAACATCCTCTGGGCTCTCATTCATGTCAATATTATTAACCATAAGAAATTGCCTACCGGTGTCTTCTTCCATAAAGCGCTTAATTAAGCTGATCTGTGAACTTGAATCGACAGAGTTAACAGAAGCATTTTCTTCTAGTTTTTCTAAGAAAAACTCAATTTCTTCTTCGTCTAATTTTCCTCCCATATCTGTGTACCAGAGAAAAAATCCTGCATAAATAACTAAAAGGCTTATCCAAATTTTCATACTATTATTCATATTACTAGAATCTTTTTAAGTTAAAAGCTTTACAAAATGTTCTGCTAAATATACTGTATATATATACAGTATTATTTTAATTAATCCTTATGGTTGTAAAGTATCTGGGCGACACTTCAGAGGGAGATTTTCCCCTTGCAGAAATCCCCTATTTTTTAAATAAAGTTCGTGTTGGGTGGCCAAGCCCAGCTGATGATTATGTTGAACGCCCTATTGATTTAAATGAATATTTAATTAAAAACCCAGCAGCCACCTATTTCGTGCGCGTCAGTGGAGATTCTATGGTAGGTGCATTTATTGGTGATGGTGCCATACTGATTGTTGATAGAAGTGTAGAACCCAAACATAAAAGTATTGTGGTTGCCGCTATCAACGGAGCTTACACATGTAAAAGACTCTTAACTAAACCAAAAGTTTGCCTTGCTGCAGAGAACTCCAAGTACACCCCCATTTTCATAAAAGAAAACGAAGAACTAGAAATTGCTGGCGTCGTAATTGCTGCAATAAATACTTATTAGACCATGACCTACGCTTTGGTTGATTGCAATAGTTTTTACGCGTCTTGTGAAAGAGTATTTAGACCTGATTTAAAAGATAGACCAATTGTCGTTCTATCAAATAATGATGGCTGCGTTGTAGCACTTTCTAAAGAAGCAAAGAAAGTTGGTATAAAAATGTGTGAACCTTGGTTTAAGATAAAAGATTCTTTCACCCGTCAAGGGGGAGTAGCATTTTCCTCAAACTATGAACTGTATGCAGACATTTCAGCCAGAGTTATGCAAACCTTGGAGTACTCTGCCCCTAGAATTGAGATATACAGTATAGATGAAGCCTTTTTAGATCTTAGCGGTGTCAGTTCTTGTACCGAACTAGAGCAATTTGGTCGTGAATGCCAAGAAAAAGTTAAATGTTGGACAGGCATGCCAGTTCGCGTGGGGATAGGTCCAACGAAAACCTTAGCCAAGGCTGCTAGCTATGGCGCAAAAAAATATTTAGCCACAGGCGGTGTGGTTGATTTATCAAAAAAGGAAAGGCAAAGAAAACTTATGTCCATCATGCCCATAGAAGAAATCTGGGGTGTGGGAAGTAGACTAAAACAACACCTTAATAAAATGGGTATCACAACAGCTCTCGAGTTAGCAGATACTGACACTAAACTAATACGAAGAAGATTCAGTATTGTCTTGGAGAGAACAGTAATGGAATTAAGAGGATATCCTTGCATTGGTCTAGAAGAACACCCGTCAACAAAAAAGGAAATAGTGGTTAGTAGGACCTTTGGTAAAAAAGTGACTACGCTAGAATCTATCAATGAAGCTGTGAGTGATTACGCAGCAAGAGCGGCAGAAAAACTGAGACGTGAAAATCAGTACTGTAGGGTTGTCTCCGTTTTTGCTAGAACAAATCCTTTTAGGCTACAGGATCAACAATATAGCAATATCCTTAGTTGCAAGCTCAATTTACCCACAAACGATACCCGCGACATCCTACAGGTCACCAAGATGCTCTCAAGAAAGGTTTATAAAAGTGGGTATAACTTCATAAAGGCTGGTGTAATGCTAAGTGATTTTTATGATAAAGGCGTTTACCAATCAGACTTCTTTATACCTGACTCCAGGCGACCAAAAAGTGAGAAACTGATGAAAACCATTGATAAAATTAATGCCACTAGTGAAAACAGAGTAACTTTTGCTGCCCAAGGGGTAAGAAAGCCCTGGTCAATGCATAGACATTTTCAATCGCCAAAATACACCACCAATTGGGATGAGTTGTTAGTTGTAAGCTGATCTAAAAGCCACTATGAAATCTGAATAGTGAATCGGGCGTGTTAATTAAATTAGACTCTTGCTGAGCAAGTGGTTTTAGCCTTGGCTTATAATCTTCTTCAAATAAATCTTGGTACAGATTTAAGTAAAGATGACAGTGTCTTGATTCAGCTTCACACAATTTAGAGTAAAAAGAGGCAAGGGACTTTTCTAGATAAAGAGCTAAGCTGAAGAAGCGTTCACAAGACCTTGCCTCTATTAAGGCACAAACAAGCAATGAATCTTTAAGCTTATTTGGCTCTGTAGTTGAAATCTCGCCATGTAAACTATGTGCATAACGTCCTGATTTTAAGTTTCTATAAGGGACCTTTCTCTTCTCCAGTAGTTTCAGTACTTGCTCGAAATGTAAAAGTTCTTCTCGGGCTAAAGGTGAAAGTCTTGAAGTTAAGTTTCTTTCAGGATACCTATGAATTAAAGATATAGCGGTAGTGGCAGCTTTCTTCTCACAATGGGCGTGATCGAGTAACAATACATCTAAAGAGTTTAATGCCCTATCTAACCAAGGTGTTGGGGTTTTGCAAACAAGAATCTCTTCCCAAGGTTTAGGCACGATAATTTTCTTCTAAAGCGAAGTACCTTTGGTAGTGAGCATCGGAAAGTGTAAATAACTCATCTTCAATTATTTGTTTGAGATCTACCAGCTTTAAATTTGATTCGAAGAGAGGTTTTAAACCAAATTCACTTAAGTCATTTATTGATTGACTGGCTTGTTTGATTAAATCAAATACCCAACAATAAGGGTCGACCTTATCGTAATAAGATATTTTGAGAGAATCTAGTTTAGATTGAAGTAACGTAGTGTCTTCTATTGAAATTTTTGATTTCATAATTAATACTTTTAATGATTCCAGGCGATTCCAGACAGTTTCTTTCTGAATATCGGTGTAACCATTCCATTCAATTACTTCATGATGAAATCTTTTGCATCCTCTGCATACATGATCACCAAACACTGTGGAACAAACTCCTACACAAGGTGTTTTAACCTTTCTTTCCATAGATTTACATGATATCTAGAACTCTTTTGAACGCAACTTCTTATATCTTTTCTATGTTAAAATGCCCTCCCGCCAAAGCTCTACAGGAAGGTTTCTATGCTTAAAGAATATAGAAAACATGAAGAAGAAAGACTTACACAAGGTATCCCTGCTCTTGCTTTGGATGCTGAACAAGTAGCGGACTTAGTTGAATTAATAAAAGAACCTCCTACTGGTGAAGACAAATTTATACTAGACCTATTCACAAATAAAGTTCCAGCAGGTGTTGATCAAGCAGCATATGTTAAAGCTGCATTTCTTGCTGATGTTGCCAATGGAAAAGTCTCTACTCCTATTATAACGACTGAAGCAGCAACAAAACTTTTAGGTACCATGTTAGGGGGTTACAACGTTCAACCTTTAATAGCCCTATTGGATAATGAAGAGGTTGGGGATGTGGCTGTAGAAGCCTTAACGAATACTTTATTAATTTTTGATGCCTTCCACGATGTCTTTGAACTTTCAAAAATAAATCAAAGAGCCAATAAAGTCATTTCATCTTGGGCTGAAGCAGAATGGTTTTTAAATAGGCCAGTTGTACCTGAATGTATTACTGCTAAGGTTCTAAAAGTTGATGGTGAAATTAATACAGATGACCTTTCCCCTGGACCTGAAGCTTGGTCAAGACCTGACATCCCCTTACATGCCTTATCAATGCTGAAAAATACAGACTTTAAAGACCCTATTGGTACTATTAACAAGCTAGAAGAATCAGGAGATCCGGTTGCTTTTGTAGGTGACGTTGTCGGTACAGGGTCTTCAAGAAAATCAGCAACTAACTCTCTCCTATGGCATATAGGTGATGACATACCTTACATACCAAATAAAAGAACTGGGGGTATCTGTCTCGGAGGAAAAATAGCTCCCATCTTTTTTAATACTTTAGAAGATTCAGGGACTATAGTTCTTGAATGTGATGTTACCAATATGGAATTAGGAGACAGTATAAATATCTACCCTCATGAAGGGAGAATATGTTCCAGTGGGTCAGGAAAAGAACTAAGCTCTTTCGCTCTTAAAAATCCTACCCTCCTAGATGAAGTAAGAGCTGGAGGAAGAATTCCCTTAATCATTGGTCGATCACTAACTGATAGGACCAGAGAAGCTCTCTCTGAAAAAAGTTCGACTGTATTTGTTAGACCGGTGAGTCAAGAAAAGAGTGACAAAGGTTATACCCTAGCTCAAAAGATGGTGGGAAGAGCTTGTGGCGTTGAAGGTATTAGACCAGGAACCTATTGCGAACCTAGACTTTCTACTGTGGGAAGCCAAGATACGACCGGGCCTATGACCAGAGATGAACTCAAAGAACTTGCATGTTTAGGATTTTCAGCAGATTTAGTTATGCAATCTTTTTGTCATACGGTGGCCTATCCAAAGCCCTCGGATATTGAGACTCACCATACTTTGCCAGATTTTATACAAACCAGAGGAGGAGTAGCACTTAAACCTGGTGATGGAATAATTCATTCTTGGATGAACAGAATGTTACTTCCTGACATGGTAGGAACAGGAGGAGACTCACATACACGATTCCCTTTAGGAATAAGTTTTCCGGCTGGTTCAGGTTTGGTAGCTTTTGGTGCAACTTTAGGTTCAATGCCATTAGATATGCCGGAATCTGTACTCGTCAAATTTACTGGCACAATGCAACCTGGTATTACTCTCAGAGACCTTGTAAATGCTATCCCGTACGCAGCTTTAAAAACTGGAAACCTAACTCTAGAAAAAGAGGGAAAAATAAATGTATTTTCTGGTAGATGTATGGAAATTGAAGGATTACCTGACTTAAAAGTTGAACAAGCTTTCGAGCTCTCAGATGCTTCTGCAGAAAGATCTTCATCAGGATGTACCATCAAACTTAATAAAGAACCAATAATTGAATATCTCAATTCAAATATAGTTTTAATGAGATGGCTCATTTCAGAGGGCTATGGAGATGAAAGAACTATTGAAAGAAGGGCTCAAGCTATGGAAGCTTGGCTTGAAAATCCAGAACTACTTGTAGCAGATGAAGATGCTGAATACGCTGAAGTAATTGAAATTAATCTTGATGAAATAAAAGAACCGCTTCTTGCTTGTCCCAATGACCCTGATGATATTAAACCCTTATCAGAGGTTGCAAATACAAAAATTGATGAGGTTTTCATTGGATCTTGCATGACAAATATAGGACATTTTAGGGCAGCAGGTAATTTGTTAAGTGAAGCTGAAGATGTTCCAACAAGACTTTGGATAGTTCCTCCGACAAAGATGGATGAGCATCAATTAAAAGAAGAAAATTACTATGAAATATTCGAAAAGTCAGGAGCTCGTACAGAAGTTCCGGGGTGTTCCCTGTGCATGGGTAATCAAGCTAGAGTTGAAGATAATGCTACTGTGGTCTCAACTTCAACAAGAAATTTTCCTAACAGACTAGGTAAGGGTGCTGATGTCTTTTTGGCTTCCGCTGAATTGGCTGCAATATCCTCAATTTTAGGTTATCTGCCTTCTATTAAAGAATATCAAAAATATATGGAAGAGATAAATACTATGGGCCCTGAAGTCTATAGATATCTTAATTTTAATGAAATTGCTTCGTATAAAGAAGCAGCAGAAAATGCAGTACTTCCTACTGTCACTATAGAAACAGCTAAATAAAATTCTTATTAGTTTAATTTTCTAGATTTTTTCTCGTCACTTCTTGTTTCTTCCAATCTTTGCAAGTAGCTTTTGTCTATATCGGCCGTGATGTAGTTTCCATCAAATATAGAACATTCAAATTGTTGGATTGCGGGGTTTCCTTTTCGTGCTGACTCTATAAGGTCTTCTAGATTCTGATAGATAAGCCAATCTGCACCAATAAGATCACTAATTTCTTCTTCTGTTCGATTGTGAGCTATTAACTCGGTTGTAGCAGCCATATCTATACCGTAGACATTCTGATGTCTAATTGGAGGTGCTGCTGATGCAAAGTAAACTTTTTTAGCCCCTGCGTTTCTAGCCATTTCAATTATTTGCCTACTTGTAGTGCCTCTAACTATTGAATCATCAACCAACAAAACCACTTTACCCTTGAACTCAAATTCAATTGGGTTCAGCTTTTGTCTTACCGATTTTTCACGTTTTTCTTGAAACGGCATAATAAAAGTTCTTCCAATATAGCGGTTTTTAACAAATCCTTCTGTGTACTTTATCCCCAGTGTGTTAGCCAGTTGGAGAGCAGAAGTGGTACTACTTTCTGGGATTGGAATTACTACATCAATGTCATGTTCTGGTTTAAGTTTGTTAATTTTTTTTGCTAGAGCTTCACCCATTCTCATTCGAGATTTATGTACAGAGATATTGTCAATTACGGCATCGGGTCTAGCTAAATAAACATACTCGAATATACAAGGCGTATGTATGGGGTTTTCTATACAGGCTTCTCTATACATTTCGCCTTCTTTGCTAATGAAAATAGCTTCTCCAGGATCCACATCACCAGTTACATCAAATCCTAATGTATCTAAAACTGTACTTTCAGATGCAATCATATAGTCAGGTCCCAAGAGATCATTTTCTCTTGAACCAAAAATTAGTGGTCTGATACCAAAAGGATCTCTAAATCCTACAATTCCAACTCCATTAATCATAAAAATTACTGAGTAAGCTCCCCTAACCCTTTTATGTGTAGCTTTCACAGCTTGAAAGATTTCTTTTTGGGTTAGGGATGAAGCTCCTTGTTTTTGCAACTCATGTGCAAATACATTTAGTAAGACTTCACTGTCAGAGTCAGTACTTAAAAATCTAAGGTTTCTATCTGTTAAAACCTCACTTATCTCATCCTTATTAGTCAAGTTACCGTTATGAGAAATACTTATTCCATAAGGTGAGTTAACGTACATAGGTTGCGCTAATTCTCTGTCTTGACTACCAGCAGTTGGATATCTCAGATGCCCTATTCCCATTGATCCTCTCAATGTGATCATATGAGTATCCCTAAAGACATCTCTAACGAGACCCAGTTGTTTTCTTAAATGGAATTTATCATTGTCGCAAGTTGCTATTCCAGCGGCGTCTTGACCTCTGTGCTGTAAAATCGTTAAAGCATCATAAATCATCGGTGATACTTCCGATTTACTGACTACTCCTACTACTCCACACATGAAGGCAGCCTAGTTTATAACGTCGGCGGAAAAGTTACATTCCCTTTGTCTAATAAAATTTCTGCTTGAGCTTTCCAATCTTTAATTAATGGCTCCATCACCTCAGCAATTCTTGTGGTCCACTCTTTAGACAAAGATTCATTCCACCAGTTTTTATTTTCTAAAAACCCTGAAGACAATATAAATACAGTAACCAAAATTGCAGTTGCTTTTGTAGCACCAAAAAAGAAGCCTAAGCCTTTATCTAAAAAACTTAACCCGATGGCGCTCAGAAATTTAGAAAGTATCGAACCCGCCAACCTTACTAGAGTAAACAAAATAATAAAAACAATGATAAATGAAGCGATAGACTTAACTTGAACATTGCTTAAGTAGGCTTCTAAGTATGGAAAAAGCAAGGGACCAAAATACCATGCTCCAACTATTGACACTACCCAAGCGATAGCAGAAGAAATTTCTTTGGCAAAACCATTAAAATAGCCTGAGATTCCTAGAGCTCCAATTAGAGCCAAAGAAATCCAATCTATTACAATCATTTAAGCCACTGATCTTAATAATTTTAAAGCAGGGAAAGCTTCTGCAACGGTATAAAAAGAACCAAAGATTAAAATCAGGCCTCCTTCTTCAGTTTCTTCTTGGGCTTTCATACAGGCTTCTGTAACACTTCCTACAATCTCCATATCTTTGGGGTATTTAGAATTAATGATATCTGCCAGTTTTTTGGTAGCCATAGAACGTTCTATCTCTGCAGAAGTTACAAACCATTTATTAATTCTGGTAGCTAATGGTTCAAGGATCGAATTAACATCCTTGTCCTCCATAACTCCAAAAACGGCATTTATTACTGTTCGGTCTTTAAAATTCCTTTCTATAAAAGATGAAAGATATCTAGCCGATGATTCATTATGGCTAACGTCTAGAAGATATCTGTTATCTATAAGTTCGCAACGGCCTTTTAAATCTAGTGAGTCAAAAACTGCACCCATATCTAAACTTACCTCTTCTTCTAAAAGGCAAAAAGCCGTGAGAGCACATGAAATGCTACTCACAGAAAAGCTATTCAACTTGATATCTGGATAAGAAACTTGCCTCTCCCCTTTAAATGTAAAAGTCCATTTTTTGTTTAAATCGTCTACCTGATAATCAAACTCTTCACCAACACAAAAAGTCTGATTTTTAGTTTCTAAAGTCTTCTCACGGACACTATTTGGAACTTCATGTTGTCCAATGATTACAGGCTTATGAAGTTTAAAAATATCTGCTTTCTCCTTTCCGATTGACTCTCTATCTTCTCCCAACCAATCTTGATGATCCAACTCAACATTAGTCAAAATAGCAATGTCTGAATCTACAATATTTACTGGATCCAACCTTCCACCAAGCCCAATTTCTAACACCATGTAGTCAACTTTTGATTTATTGAAAATAATTAAAGCGGCCAAAGTAGAAAAGTCAAAATACGTAAGATTAGTAGAACCCCTGTTTTCTTCAATTAATTTAAAGCTTTCAACTATGCTTTCATCAGAAACTGGCTTGCCATTTATTTTTATCCTTTCATTGAAATTAAATAAATGTGGCGAAGTGAAGGTACCAACGATCTTATGCTTTGAAACTAAAAGTTGGCCTAAGAATTCCGTAGTTGTGCCTTTTCCATTAGTACCTCCTACAACTATAACTTTAGAGACAATTTTAGATTTTATTAATTGTTCATATATGGGTTTTATCCTTTGGAGTTCCAAATCTGTTTCTTTTGGTCCTATGGTTTGAATGTAATCTAACCAGTATTCTAAAGAGTTCTCTTTGGACATTAGCTTGAAGGTTTATCAAGAAGATTTAATAGTAGCCTATGAACTGTTGATTGAAGATCCTTTCTGTGCACAATCATATCTATAGCACCGTGATCCAATAAAAATTCACTTCTTTGAAATCCTTCCGGTAACTGAACTTTTAAAGTTTGTTCTATTACCCTGGGTCCGGTGAAGCCCACTAGTGCTTTAGGTTCAGCTATATTGATATCCCCTAACATAGCTAAACTTGCTGCAACTCCTCCATAAATTGGATCAATCATAATAGATATATATGGCTGTCCTGCCTCTTTCAGCTTTTGAAGAACAGCACTAGTCTTTGCCATTTGATAAAGAGAAACCAAAGATTCTTGCATTCTGGCTCCTCCGCTGGTTGAAAAACAAACGAAAGGAAGTTGATTTTTTAGTGCTTGGTTTACCCCTTCTACAAATTTTTGTCCAACTACTGACCCCATTGAACCCCCCATGAATCTGAACTCAAAGGCTGCTGCAACCAATGGAAGTTTTAATAAAGTACCTTGCTTTACAACAATAGCTTCATTTTCATCGCTGTTACTCTCTGCTTCAGTAATCCTATCTCTATAACGTTTAGTATCTTTGAACTTAAGCCAGTCTGTAGGACTTACATTTGATGCGATCTCTATTTGATTTTCTGAATCCAAGAATAAATCCAACCTTTTTCTTGCACCAATCCTAACGTGATGATCACATTTAGGGCATACATAAAGACTGGCTTCAAGTTCGGGAACATAAAGCACGTTATTACAGCCTGAACATGTCTGCCACAAGCCCTCTGGTACCGATGACTTTTTTGTACTGCCTTTCTTTATAAAAGAGGGAAGAATCTTGTCAAACCAATTGGCCATAGTTAAGTTTTACGTAGCGCTTTAGAAAGATCCTTAATTTTAATAGATAAATGCTTTTCTATCTCCTCTTTATTGCCTCCCATGATATCAACTAAAGCAGTTCCTACTACTACACCGTCAGCTAGGTCTTTTACTTTACTGGCTGATTTACCATCTTTAATTCCAAAGCCAATAACCACTGGTAAATCTGTTAACTTCTTTAGCTTTAAAACTTTCTTTTCTACTTCTTCTGGGTTTATAGAGTCTGCGCCTGTAATACCTTTAAGTGATATGTAGTAAATATATCCCGATGCTTGTTTACATATTTTCTTGATTCTTGATTCAGTGGTAGTAGGAGCGATTAGTCTAATAACATCAAGACCTTGTTTTCTGCACTCTTCGGTGAATTCATCACTTGCTTCTAAAGGCATGTCTACTATAAGAATCCCATCCACACCGTTGTCTTTCGCTGCATAAGAAAAAACTTCACTTCCTAGTGCTTCAAAAGTGTTCATATAGCCCATTAAGACGACTGGAGTTTTTTTATCTTTCTCCCTGAAACTTTTTACTAGCTTAAGAGTTGCTTTAAGTGAAATTTTCTCTGCTAGAGCTCTTTCATGCCCTTGTTGAATAGAGGGTCCCTCAGCCATTGGATCTGAAAAAGCTATACCAAGTTCAATAACATGCACTCCCTCTTCTACCATTAAGTGCATTGCCATTAGGGTTGAAGACATATTAGGATCTCCAGAAACGATGTAGCCAATCAAAGCCTTTTGTTTAAGCTCAGCTAAATCTAAGAAAGTCTTTTCAATTCGCCCCATTAAAGTTTTATGCCCTCAATATCTGCAACCGTGTTTATATCTTTATCTCCCCTACCAGAGATATTAACCACTATTACTTTTTCGGAATCCATTGTGGGTGCTATTTTTTTTACATAAGCTAAAGCATGGGCTGTTTCCAAAGCAGGCATTATTCCCTCTACGAGAGTTAATTCTTTAAAGGCATCAAGAGCTTCTTGATCATTTGCAGTGGTGTAGTCAGCTCTGCCAATATCTTTTAACCAGGCATGTTCTGGTCCAACTCCTGGGTAATCTAACCCTGCTGAAATGGAATGCGTATTTTGAATTTGACCTTCTGTAGTTTGCATTAGATAAGTTCTCATTCCATGAAGCACACCCTCACTGCCTGCATTCAAAGGTGCTGCGTGTTTACCCGTATCAAGTCCCAAGCCGCCTGCCTCTACTCCTACTAAATCAGTTGAGGAGATATCTATAAAAGGATAAAAAAGACCCATAGCATTTGACCCCCCTCCAACACATGCAACCAAAAGATCTGGCATCTTACCTATTTGATTTTTGCTTTGAACAAGCACTTCCTTTCCAACTATTGAATTAAAATCCCTGACTATCTGTGGATAAGGATGAGGCCCTGCAACACTTCCAATAATGTAATAAGTATTGTCCACATTGGTTAC